>OGOP01001246.1_pt1 | contig 18754 bp, 24 predicted proteins | sample 1552591 | NCBI WGS metagenome assembly OGOP01 (sample SAMEA2580120, study PRJEB22360) | human gut metagenome | biome: human gut; feature: human-associated habitat; material: faeces | place: Denmark | collected 2008/2010 | reverse complement strand
ATGAAGTAGCAACAATGAATCCTAATAAAGTACAAGCTGCTGACCCTATCGCATTAGTTAAGTTTGGTAAGAATGCATTTGGTACTTATTCTCAGATTATTAAGGATTTGAGACTTCCTACTACTGCAAATTATCAATGGTCTGCTGTCCGTCAAGTAGAAACTCCTATTGTAGGTGCTATATATAATCAGTATATCATTGAATATCATGCTCCTGCTAATAGTCACCCATTGAGTGTTGTTGGTGGACGTCTTAACTCTTATACAACTCATGTATTCTGGGTTAAGAATGATACTGACTTAGTTAGTGCTTGGGAAACTGCTTTGAAGAAAGTAGGTACTATTGTAGATTCAGATACTAATACTGAAGTTTCTGGCGCAGAAGCTCCTACGGAATCAGAATTAACTAAAGGAGTGAAAACTGCTAAGGATTAATGGAACAAGTATTGCTTGAATGGATTTTACCAATAATAGGTAGTGGCGGTCTAGGCGCCGCCATTACTTATATTTTTACTTTTAATAGTAAAAAGAAACAAGCAGATGCTGAAGCCGAACAAAGTTTAGTAGAAGTAGAACATAAGAAAGAAGATTTAAAATAGGATTAGTATGATTTCCTGTAGAAGACTTGTGACAAGTATATCAAAGACTATCACGAATTAGAGAGTGATTTTAGAAAACAGCTACAAGAATTAAGAGGAGAAATTGATAAAATTTCTTTTGAAAAATCTAAAGCTATTGCAGATAAATGTACAGAAATTGCAGAACTAAAATCGAAAGTTATTTATTTAAAGGGTATACGTTGTTATAATTTTACATGTTAGCATAGAATTAAATAGAATCCTGAGGATAATAAATCTAAATAGTAAGTATAAATGTACATAGAGAAATTAGCTAGTTAGATACGAAATGATGTAGTATCAGGTTTAAGAGGTTATCACTAGAATTTATCTATGAATATAGACTAGCTCTAGGATGAAATAGTAGCTTGTCGATTATCAATAATAAATGAATTACATTCTAAAGGAATTGCTCCTATAGACGATTTATTAATGGCTATTAATTGTGTAGATGTTGATTGTGAATCTTTAGAGAGATGCTCTTGTGGTAAAAAGAGTGATGGCGACACCATTATGGCACATTTTCAAATACCACAACTTGTCACAACATACGGAACCTAGGCTATTAAATATTTAGGAGCTACTGATAGATAGAATAAATTTACTATTGTCACATCATTGTCTGAATTACAAACTATAAAATATAGAAGAAGAGGATTAACTAAACCTTATGTATGGATTGACCTTGCACCTAATGCAGAAGGAATGTTAGATTGTTTTTTATTTAATGCTCCTTTTGTAAGACAAGTATCTATAGTTGCAGTATTTAAAGATCCAAGACAATTAAATAAATATAAGTGTTGCAATTTAGATGATTTAAATGGTCCTGATGTAAATAATAGTTTTATTGATTAGCTAATTAAAGATAAATTAACTAAAGAGAAACTTTATTATTATAGATCAGCAGCTGCTCCTAAATTACCTAATGACTAGCAATATACTTCTGGTAACTAATTAAATACAATATGAATTTTAACTATGCAATAAGTCAAGCTAAAACAGAATATGATGTAACAGGCGATTTAGAAGATTTACAAGAAATTGGTTTAATTGCTTATGATAAAATAGGAAATAAAAATACTATACTTAAATAGGTATAGCTAAAAGTAGATTGCTCTAATGGGTCTATTTAGTTACCATGTGATGTTTCTATAATAGAAGCAGTTACTTATTGTGGTGAAGATTATAATTATACTAGTAATGTAAAGTAGGATGGAGATCCTTACTCTGCAAATGTAGAGAATTATATAGAATCCAGAAAAGCATTTACCAATCCTTATTATATAAGTGGTAAGTTTGTTAAATATAAAAGAGTTGGTAATACCTTATATGTAAATAAAGGTTTAGATACAGTAAATTTACTATATCATGCCAATATTTTAGACGAAGAAGGATTACCTGATATAAATGATAAAGAAGCAAGTGCTATAGCAGCTTATATAGCCTATACTATTAAATAGAAAGAAGCATTTAAAACTCATAATCAAGTAATTATGTAGGAAGCTCAATACTTACGTAAAAGATGGTTATTTCTATTAGACGCTGCTAGAGTACCTAATTATATTTCACAAAATGAAATGAATGATATACTAGATGCCAAATATTCTTGGGACAGAAAGGTATATAATAAATCATATAAACCAATGTAATGAATAGGGAGGCAATTTTGCTTCCCTATTTTTGTTTCTAATAACTAAATAAATATAAATGGGTAACTTTGCAATGGGGCATTCTTTTACATGCCACGACATATTTATGAATTTTCCAGTTAGAAAGCTTAAAATGACTCCTGAATAGTGTAAAGAAGTCTATTCCGATGGGAGTAAAAGAGATTTAGCAGCTTCTATTTGGATGAGTAGTGTAAGATTGATTATTGATGATATTATTGAGAATAATACTCAATTTAAATTACCTGGAATGGGTAGAACACAATCTTATATATAGATGAAAAGAACAGAAGGAGATGATTTTAAGAAAGCTTTTAGACGAGGTAAATGGCGTGATGTGGATTTCATTACATCTAATTTCTGTGGTTATTAGTTATAGTTTGTAATGGAAAGTAAGAAAAGAACAAGAAGAGAAAAACCCATTTATTTAGCTACTAGAGATAGAGATAAAATAACTGAATACACTAATTAGGGTAAATAGTATTGAAATAGAAAACAATTTAGGACTATTATGAATAGATATTTGAGATGTATCCAACTATAGCACAATCTGATATAAAAAGAATACTCTAGTATGGTTGGAAAGCCTTTTATTTACATAATAGTTATGGTGGCGATGTGCTTGTTAATTAGGGTAAATTATGGTTTTATTCTGGATATTTGATGAAAGATTCATTACGTTGGTTTGAATACTATTAGCATAAAATGAGAACTAAGTTAAGAGTAATGTATAAGCGTAAGAAAATCAAATGGGATGGATATTACTATTTTGCTCTAACTAGACCACAATATGAAGCTTATTTAGCTTAGAAACATACTGGTAGAGGAAGACCCAAAAAGAATTTTATATTTGAAAAGATTATGTTCTTCAAAATATATGATGAGTGTAATATTATGTAGAATGGACATGTAGCTATATTTAGATTCCCATATTCTTGGGATAGAGGTTTTTCTTTTTATCAAGCAAAATTAAAAACAGATAAAGCTGAATTAATATTATTTAGAGAACCATTAAAGTTCAAAGATATATTATTATCAGAATATAATTATGAATTTATAATAGATGAACAACGTAAATATAAAAAGAAATAATTTATGGCAGGTAATACTATAATGACTGCAAAATCGAGTTTTGGAGATGGTCTTCTTATGGATTTTGCACCTGATAATACTCAAGCTACTTGTCTTACTCATGCTCTTAATGCTACTTTATTAACTATGAATGGTAATGAGTTATCATTGTAGAATGATATGGGTAATGGTAGAGTAGAAACAGCTTATTTACCAGAAGGCTATATTCCAGTAGGTACTTGTGAATTTGGAGATATTATTTATATTGTCTCTTATAATCCAATAACTAACAAGTCTTAGATAGGATGTTTTCCATCTCCTGAGAGAAATATTAGTAGTGATGAATTAAGTGGTATTAAAACACAATTTAACTTAGAAGAATTTACTAAATCAACTGGCTTTGGTTTTAGAGAAACTATAAGTAATTCTGTTAAAAAAGTTATTTATGACAATAGTTTAAACCCAGGAGATAAATTTATTGTGCATTCTGGGGATATACACGATAATATATCTAGAATATCTGACTACGGAAATAAATCACATATTGTAGGAGCTTTTCCTAAACAATTTAAAATAAATGTAGTAGCTATTGAAGATTCTGGTAAAATTAATTATTTAAATAATGATTTAAAATGGTATGATGATTTTTATATAAATTAGGAATCTACTAATAACTCTAATAAACCTGATATAGATAGTTATAGAAACTTATTAAGTTCTGGATATTCTGTATTTCAATCTAAGGTTTCAGGCAAACTAGCTATTTTAATAGAATTAGAAAGAATATAGACATTTAATAGTACTTATGAGGTATTAAAAAATAAAAATATTACTAAAACTATTGAATCAACAACTGTTAATTATTAGTAGTATGATATTTACATTAATTTTAATTGGAAAACTAATAATCCTGATGTAAATCCGAAAAGTATAGTTATATATGATTTCAAATGGGTTAGTAACTCAGGAAATGATAAGAAAGCTGGATAGTACTATGTTACTGGAGATGCTAAAAAAGCTGAACTTCCTATAATCAGTGGATACATAGAATTAGAAATAAAAGGACAAGCTAATACTGAAAATTACAGTGAGTTTTTAAAGAGTAATTATTAGGAAGTATCTAATCAATATAAAGGACATACTAAGATTACACAATCAGTCTAGAATGGCATTCCTATAGAAGGTAAATATTATTTAGATTTACACCATATTGTAGAAGGAAAGTATTATAATAATAAGGAAGAAGTATTAGAAAAGGCTATAGAAGTATAGGATTGTATAGTAAATAACTATTTTAAATCTTCTATAACTAAAAAGGGATTTACAATAAATATTCCTGATACCGATAGTAATGGAAATAAGATAGATAAAAGAGATCTAATATTATCTTTTAAAGTAGCTCCTATGATGGAATATGGAGTTCTCTCTGATTTAGTACAAACACATTACATAGATTTTAGTAAGATAGGAAGTGGTGAAATTAATCTTGAAGGTTACAAGTACTATATAGGAGAGAATTTATGTACTCTACAAATAGATAGTTCTATCTATCCAGAGGATAATAAAGGAGTAGCTGAAATAGAAGTATAGTTCTATGATAATCAAGGCTTATGTGCTAAATATTTTATTAATAATTTAGTTTCTTATTCAGGTATTATAACAGAATATATACCATTAAATGGTAATTCTTCAAATTATAAATTATCTAAATAGGATGGTAAAAAATTAATACCTCATGCAGGTCAAATGTTTACAGATAGTAATATACCTGAGAATGTTGATGCAACTCTATCTTATGTTTATTTAAATACAGAAGCAGAAAAATTAACACCTATAGAAGTTACTTATGATAAGGAAAAAGATATATTTTATAAAGTAGATGACCCAAATAAATAGGAAGTAACTATTAGTTCTACTTCTCCAATATTTTATAACGATGCAGGCACTTTGTATAGTAATATGTTATATGCTGTTAAGATAATATATAAATATACAAGTAAAAATGTTTTAGGAGAGTATAATACTGAAGGAATTGAATGGGATAATTTTGAATGGAGATGGTTATGGACTAATACTATGTTTAACTAGTATTACTATAATGTAAAAGACTTTAAAGATAACTAGTTTGAATTAACATTAGATATAGGAGCTTAGTACTATGCTAATTTTAAAACAAAGGATATTACTGGTTACGAAGGACCCAAAAATGATACTTCTGATGTTTTTAAAGGATTAGGTTTAAATTTAAATTATATAAATAATGGAGAAATATAGTATATAGCAGACCTTGGATTACAAAATACATATAATTCATTTAGTTTAAAAAAAGGTTCAAGTACTGATAATATATCAATTAATATATACTCTGGAAATTCTTATATATAGATTTAGGATAATATCTAGGATAATGAATATTTGAGACAATCTAATGATAATATAGCCCCTAATAATATTAGTAAGAAGTATGAATATATTATAAAAAAGTAGGGCATAGATACATCTGGTATTGAAAATCCATGGGATTCTAAAGACGCCTATAAAAATTATAAACCTTTATTTACTAGTACATTAGATGCAGAGGAGGCTTTAGATACAATAGAATATGTAGGTAATGATTTAAAATCTCATACCTCTTCTTTGGGTATAACTAAGGACTTAGTAGAATTACGTAATAAATAGTCTTTAAGAATTAATTTAGTTAATCCAACATTGTATATAAAAACATATATTAGTTAGGCAACTACTCATAAGGAAATGATTAATCTAATACAAAAAGGATATGAAGAATATGGTTTAACTTTAGAGAATAATTCTTTTAATTTTAATTATGTATATTCATTATGGGCTAATAGAAGTGGTCATCATGGTGAAGATAAACAAAGATATATAGTAAAGTGGAATTAGAGTAAAACTTTAAGCGATATTAATAAGGCAGCAGGAGATTTAGACTATTTTAAAGAAGATGATGCCAGAGCGGAGTGGGACTAGATAAATTAGATGTCAGAAAAGGCTGAATTATGGCAAATAAGAAAAGCCTACGGTACTTCTACGCATTCAATTTGGAAAAGTAGTGGAGACTACTTTTTAAGAGAAGGTAAATCGGATGTAAATTCTTCTGCAGCTTTTGATCTTTCAAATGGTTTCTTTATTAATTTAATAAACTTCGGTTCTAATTAGACCTATATATCAAAAACGAATGATACCAATAACGCCTTTAGAGACAGAATATTCTCAGATGGTAGTGGTTTTACGGATAATACTATATATGCTTAGCTAGCATATAATTACGGAGGTGATATTCATTTATTAAATGATTATGTTAATATATCTCCTGGAGATCCTAATACTAGTAATGGTCATTTTCTAAAGACAGCTTTATAGGATCTTGCTAGTAAATGGGCAGGATGGTTAGCTAATACGTATGTATTAAACTAGTCTGATGTAGTTTCTAGTCTACAATTAAATGAGTTAATCTATTCTAACTCAGTAACTACTTTTACCAAAGATATTGTTTATTGCACAAAAGTGACAAGTAACAATAATTAGTTATTATTAAATAATTACGATTATAATAAGTATTTAGAATAGATACAAAAACATAGTGGTAATACTTCCAATTCTAATGTTACTATATAGTTTAATAATGTAACTAAAAATATTCCTATACAAATTTAGTTAAAATCATTAATACCAGTAAGACCACAGCAATCTTAGAATATCACAATAAAACCTTTTGGTGATAAAACTTTTGATAATGTTTATATATCTAATATATCTGCAAATAATTTATATTGCATTTAGAATAATACAATGATACCTATTAATAATAATTAGGAAGTATATGCGTTAACTAGTTATAGTGAATCTAGTGCTAATTTCTCAGAGAATGCATGCAGATTCTCTATACCTAAAACTTTTATATATTAGGATGAGTTCTTAATTCCTAAAAAATCTTCCCCAGCTGGTATTTAGTTATATTCTTAGAAATTTGTAGGATCAGGTTGGGGAGGAGCTATAGGAGATTTGCTTATTTCAGATACAATACTGATAGATGCTAAGCATGTTAAATAATGAATAATATAATAAATTTTAATGTACAAACTAAGGTTCTACCTACTAAGGGTAACTTAGTATATGAGTACAATCCATTTAGAAATTACAGACTAACCTAGATTAAATATGAGTATTAGGAGTAGTTATATACAGAATAGGAGTTAGAAGATAATTTTAATATTTTTATAGATAAGACATATGAAGTGATACCAAATGCAACTATACAAAATGGTAAGAAAGTAGCACTAGAAGAAACTAATAATACTAAAGTAAATTTACCAATAACTGCATTTAAAGATGGTTCTTATACACAATACTTTTAGACTATTGGAATAGGAGCTGATGGTAAGGAAGTAACAGATAAATATGGTAACTATTTATCTAATAAAACAGCTGCTGTTGTATGGAAAGTTCATTATAGAAATACTACATACTGGGAAGATGATTTTATTAATAATATAAATTCATTATTTACATATACTATAGGTACTCGGTGGCTTAAAAAGACTGTTGTGGAAGGTAGGGAAATTTATGAACCTCTTACTGAAAATTTACCTATACTACATGAAAAAGGAGAATTAGTAGATTTTGTGACAGATGAGTTAAAATTTGACCTAAAACATCCAGTAAATATTGTTCCTCAGTATAGTTATGACGGCTCTGTCAACTTAATTATTAATGATGGTATAAATACACCTAAATTAATTAATAGTAGGTTCAGTGCCACAGGTAAAGATACTTATGAGATAATAGACAGAAAAGGTAATAATGATACCAATATCTATGATTAGGGAGACTAGTTTGAGATAGACACCTCATTATATAAGAGAGTAATTAGTATTCCTAAATTATCTTATGAGGGTACTTCTTCAGGGGGTAATCTTAAAGTTGGTAACTATCATTTTTATATTAAATTATCAGATGCAGATGGTAACGAGACAGACTTTGTTGCAGAATCAGGATTAGTTAGTGTATTTATAGGATTTGGTAACCCAGATAGTCTAACTACTGGAGTTAAAAACTAGAATAGTTTTAAGACAGTAAATCTATATTTATCTAATATAGATCCATCTTATGATTATTTATATGTTTACTACTCTAGATATACTGCAGAATAGGAAGAAAATTTCAATACAGAATACATAAAGATAGATAAGAAATTTGTAGTATCTAACTAGGGCACTTGTAATATAAGTATTAATGGTTATGAACCTACTATACCTATAACTGCTGCTGATATTAATGACACTTTTGAGATAGTGGATGCTGCTAAGGCGTAGGTTTCTTGTTAGAATATGCTGTTTTTAGGTAATGTGCATAAACCTGAGATACCTTATAAAGAATTGTCTGATTTGTCTTTGCACTTCTTGCCTTATTTAAAAAATAAAGATTATGAATGTAAATTTGATTAGAATTATAACATAAATACTTCATCTTTAGGTTATTGGGATTCTTAGTATATTTATAATTATGTAGGCTACTGGAATAATGAGTTCTATAGACTTGGAATAGTTTATATACTACCTAATGGTGAATTAACTCCTGTATTTAATATTAGAGGATGTAGTAATATAGTTGAATATGATTCGAACTCTAATTTGTATTCAGACATTCCTTTATATCTTAATAATGAACGTAATTATGTTAATTATAATGAAACAGATTACTAGTTAATAACTACTAATACTAGAAACAAAGATTTAAAAGCTACAGCCCTTAATGAAAACGTTAAAGGAGTAATTAGATTTCAATCTGATAAAGATGCTGATACTATACATAGTTTGGATATTAGAATTAATAATGAAGCTATGTAGGAACTAAAGAAATATGTTAAAGGATTTTTCTTTGTTCGTCAAGCTCGAATTCCAACTATATTAGCTCAAGGTATTACATTAGGACTGGATTAGAACTCTTACACTCCAACTATACCAACAGCAGGGGGTTTGTTGGAACAATTATCTAATTCTTTAGATAAAACTTATGTAACTACAGAAGATATTAATGATGTAAATTATGTCTCTGAAGGATTCCTATCTAGATATTAGTTTAAGTTTAAAAAGAAATCTTCTAGTTTATGGAGTAAAATAGGTAAAATAGTTGCTATCACTGCTGGAGTTGTAGCTTTAGGTGCTGCTACAGTATTTACTGCAGGAGCTGCTGGAGCGTTAGTTGCAGGGTCAACATTAGCTGGAGCAGTTACCGCAGGTAGTACTACTTTAGGAGGAATCCTAGTTGCCGGGGGAGCTGTAACCACGGGACTAGGATTAGCTACTGGAGTGGCAGGGGCTTCTGCAATTATAGCCGTAGGAGCAGGAACTGCAGCAGGATTAATAACAGCTGTAATTGCTACTGGTCAGGAAATTCAATATGGTATTTCAACTTGGTAGCATAAAAAACTAGATGGAAGAAATACTAAATGTCCTAAAGGATATAAAATAGCTGAATTAGATGAGTCTAGAAAAGTAGGAGGAGATTTCGAGAATAGAATTATAATTAAAGATAATTCTAAGAATAAAACATAGGTTATTTTATGTCCTGATTTTGAAGTAAATCAAGCTTACTTTAATTAGTTATTTACTGGTAATGAACATTTAATAGAGTCTACAAAAGCTTAGGGAAATAACTTATTATTGGGACATAGTTCTAATTATTTTTCAGAGGATATAATTAATAACTATAGACATTATTATATGCCTGATTACTATGATACTAATTCTAGTATATCAGGAACTTATAAATTAATTAGTGTCCCTGAAGATGTTAAATGTGTAGGATTAGATAATTTAAAGTTCAGAAGTAGAGCTGGATATGCAGAAGAAGCTTGGCGATATGAATCTGTGGGTGATGAATATAAAACAGAAAATGATAAGAATAATAAGTCAGAAACAGATGAAGAAACTATAAGTAACAAATAGACTAATACCGATATAGTTAGAGGTATCTATGGGGCTTATTTAGGAGTAGCTAATACTTCAGATAAATTAACTCCAGCAACTACTGTGAATATTTATATACCTAAATATGATAGTAGCAATACTCTTAAGTATATTTAGATAAGAATGGACGATAATTCTACATATTCTGCTATTACCGATAGAATTGACATATCAGAATCCGATAATTACTTAGTAACTAAAAAATCTTAGTTAGTTAATGATTCTACTGACTTTTATAAAGATGGATATTAGTTCTCAGCATTCAGAGGGGACTGTTATATATGTCAATTTACTCATAGAGTTATAAGAAACTTTAATTCTCCTTCTGCTCCTTATAATGATGAAATTGTTGATGAAAATACTTGGAAAGATAATTACAATCCATCTAAAACAGAGAGTTATGAGAACATAAACTTAGGAGACATTAATGCTGTTTAGTTAGGTATGTGGGTGACCTTTAGAGTACGTTCTTCTTATAATTTAAATATACGTACTTTAGATAGTTCTAATGTTAATGAAAAACAAATGACCGGACATGCTAGAGGTTATTTCCCATATACTCCTATGAGTGTAGAAGGTACATATAAAATTTCAGAGTCTCACATTTATAATAAAGGATTTAGTAAATCTTTAAGTGATAGATGGAATAACCTATTGCCTGATGTTCCTTATATTAAGAATTGGTTTGGAACACGTATTATGTATTCTGATATTCATATTAATGATGCATATAAGAATGGATATAGAGTATTTAGAAAGACAAGAAGTGTTGATTATACTAGAGAATATGGAGAAATAACTAAGTTAATTTCATTAAATTCTAATTTATTAATTATATTTGAACACGGGATTGCAGTCGCTCTAGTTAATTAGACTACAGTTCAATAGACAGCTGGATAGCTTGTAGCCACTTCTAGAGTGCTCCCAGAGGCTCCAACTATTATTTCTGATATGTTTGGTAGTCAATGGGCAGATAGTATTCTAAAGACTCCAGGAAAAAGAGGTGATAGCACTTAGTATGTATATGGTGTAGATACTGTAGCTAAGAAGATTTGGAAGACTGATGGAAACTCTCTAACTTGTATTTCAGATGTTAAAGTACAAGAATTTCTAAATAATAATATTACTCTTGGAGAAAGAGAGACTACACCTACATTAGGAGTTCGTAATGTAAAAACTTGTTATAATTCTTATAAAGGAGATGTAATGTTTACTTTCTATGATAACACTACTGGTTTCTAGGAGAAAGTATGGAATTTATGCTATAATGAGTTATTAGATAAGTTCATTACGTTTTACAGCTGGGTTCCTAGTTTTATGGAGAATATAAATAATATACCATTCTCATTTAATAGAGACACTTCTAAGTGGATAGCTAAACTAGGTACAAGTCATTCTACAAGTTCTTTTGCAGATGGTATTACCTTAACTAATGTAGTATTTGACCCTACTTTAGATGATGAAGTTGTCTAGAATATATCAGTACCTATTAGTTATTTAACTAAGAATGGAACTTATAAAACTACCTATGGAACAGTAATGACAACAAGTTATTTTATAGGTATATTACAATTATCTAATAGAGTAATTCCTAATTATAATATACCATATGATATTAGTTACGAATTATGTAGAGATATTTATGGTAATTATAAAAATTTCACTTTATAGAAGCTAAAATTTATTAATTCAGAAGGTGAAATGTAGGAGTCATTTCCTTTAAGTAACGTAGAAGATGCCCTATTCCCTGACCATAATATTTCTGTATATGGTTTGTACAGAAATCCTAAATCACCATTATATACAAGAGATTTAATAGATGGAGTTAAAAAAGCCTATTTAACTACTAGAGACAATAATAAAATAAGTAGTGTATTTATACATAAGGATATGAGATCTATGCTACTTTCTGAACTTTATTATAGAAATAAAGAGGGTCATGCTTATGCTGATATAGATGTAAATAAGTGGGAACCTAATACTAAAGAAAGTATAGACATTGCAGAGTATCAACTAACTGTGAATACTATATAGGGAGTAACTTCTAATAACTACTTAGAAAAGTTTAAAGAAACAGAGGCATATAGAATCATTAATGATTTATATAATTAGTATGGTAAGTCATCAGCTTAGATAGAAGTATCTAATGACACATAGGTATCTAAATCTACTAATATTATGTCTATGTATTTCAAATGGAAGGAATTAGTTACTTACTCTGATAATATGTTTAAGTATAATAATAGTCCTATATAGACTTATATAGTTCACGCACAAACTATTATCTATACAGAGTTGATTCATACTAATGCTCCTATATTTAAGAATTTACAAGGTAAAAGAGAAATATTACCTAAAGATAAATAGATAAATCCTGATACTATAGTTAAATTATTAAATATCAGAGCTACTATAAATGCTACTATACCTAATTCTGATAAAACACTAGAAGATTATTATTATAATAAGACAGCTAGTTATAATGTTGCTACTTATGAATCTACTGTTGCAATTATTCCTAAATGGAATATGTAGTTTTTAAGTACTGATTTCTGGAAACATGGTTAGGCAGGTTCATTTGATATAGCAGATGACATATATCCATGTTATTGGTATGGTAAATAGCATCCATTTGAATTTGAATTTATTGTAGTTAATGACCCTAGTGTTCATAAGATATTTACTAATCTGGAGTTAATAGCTAATAAAGCAAAACCTGAATCTTTTCATTATGAAGTAATAGGAGAGGCTTATGATTTTGCAAAAGATAAACCAAATATGTATTTTAGACAAGAAGCTATGAAGGCTCTTTGGCAATATAATGGTTGTGATATTGAGTATAATAGTGACTTCCTGAAGATTTAGACTAGACAATAGAATAAGTCAGCAGATTTACCACATAATTATTTTGCAAGAGCTAAGTATATTAATGAAGTAGAAGATAGTTATATAATGGCTTAGGTAGGAAAACATGATTATAGACACCTATCTGGAGGTGAAATTGTATATTATCCAAATAGATAGGAGTTTAGAGTTTGGAATCATGTTCCTGCTATTGATGTTGATGACCAGCCTGATACTTCAACTTCTTCTTTTGGAGGAAGAGGTTTAATGGCTTCCAATATGCGTTATCTTGAGGATAGATGGAAAGTATAGATAAATCCTTTATTAATTACTTATAAAAATGAGTATGAAAGAAGGGATTCTACTAAGGCTTTATGTACTCCAGAAAATTCTACTTGGAAAGATGGAGTAGGTACTAGAGCAGGGGATAAACTACCTCCATTACCTTTATATAATTCTCCTATTCCAGAGGTAATAAAGGAAAGAGGTGAAATAGCTATTCCTGGATAGTCCTATTCTGTTTTAGATGGATATAAGGATACTACTGAAGGTAGAGATAATGCAATGTATAATTTATATAAAGTAGATTTTGAGAAGGGTATACATCCATTTGATACATCTTCTTGGTTAGATGATGTGAATATTTACAAGTATAATTTTGGAAGTGCTCAAAATAGAAAGGAAACTGATATGAGAGACAAATTTATAAAAATTAGAATTAGATATTCAGGTAAAGAACTAGCAATAATTGATTTTATAAATACTATATATCAAGTTAGTTATGCATAAAAAAATAAGACTAATATAGAAAGGCTAGGCAGGATTTCAGTTTGTATAGTAGGGATTAGTTGGAGGATTAGTCCCTACTACAGCTGGTTCTGTATTAGATTAGAATACTATAAATGCTATCAATTAGCAATAGACTAATATATGGAAAGCACAACAAGATGAATAGGCTAAGATAAGATAGTAGCAAATAAGTTAGGGTTATTAGACAGCTTCTAATGTTTTAAACCCTATTTCTTCAGGATTAACTAATTTCGGAATAATGTCAGGTAATTATACTATGGCTAATCTAGGTTAGTTAGGAAGTTCTCTTAATAGTGGTCTTTAGTTAATATCTAATTGGAAGAATTTATCTAATTAGGATAAGACAGCAGGAGTAGCTGGAATTGGAGGTCAAGCAGTAGATACTTTAGATAATATGTTCTTTGGTAAATAGCATGCTAAGGATTCAGGTTTAACTAAAGGATTAAATAACGCTTATGATTCTATATCTAATGCTGCAATGATGTTTTCTCCCGTAGGAACTATTCTTGGGGGTGCTATGAAGGCTGGAAAGTTTATAGGAGATGGATTAACTGCATTAGGAATAGGAACTGATTAGATGACTACTACAGATAAAATATTAGATAGTAGCTTTATGAAACTTACTCCTGTAGGATTAATCAATGGTATAGGTGCAAAAAGAGCCAAGTAGTTCTCTGCCAATAATGACACTATTGAAAAAGTTGGAGGAGACTATGCAGACTCTGTAAATACTATAGAAGATGCTGTTTCCAAGGCAGGTAAGAAATATGGCTTATTTAGTAACAGTGCTAGAAAACGAGCTAATAGACTTATTGATACAGCTAGAACTCAATAGAATATTATGACTAATATATCTAATGAATATTAGGATTAGTTGGCTAATAAATCATATTTAGCATATACTAGATATGGATAGGATATTAATGGTGGTATACAGCAACAGTATTTAAGAGCTGCTAAACATGGTGCTATTTTATAGAGAATTAATCTAAGAAAACATAGAAAAGGTGGTCAGCTTAAAGATAAAATAGATATAGAAGTTAAATAGGAATAGTGGCAACCTATAATTAATCTTGAATATCCAGAAGTATCTAAATTGAAAGAAGGAGGATAGTTAGAAGAATCTAAAGAGTGGACTCCTATAATTAGTTTAGATATATAGAAATTAGAAGAAGGTGGTAAAACTGATAAGCCTAAACAAGAACCTAAGAAGGTTGAGGAAACTAATTAGAAAAATGTTATTCCTGAAGGTGCTTTACATGCTCATAAACATCATATGGAAAATGCTGAGGACTTAACTAAGAAAGGTATACCAGTAGTTGATAATAAAGGGGAACAACAAGCTGAGATAGAAAGGGCAGAGTTAATACTTAGCTTAGAAGTTACTCAAGAGTTAGAATCTTTATATAAATAGTATAATGAAGAAACTAGTAAAGATAAAAAAGATAAGTATGCTGAATAGGCTGGTGAACTATTAGTTTATTAGATAATACATAATACAGATGATCGTATTAATTTAATTAAGAGTATAAATGTAGAAATTAAACAAAAATAATTTTATACCTAGGGCATTAGAAATTCATAATGGTAAATACTCTTATACTAAGACTGTATATGTAAAAGCTAAAGAAAAAGTTATTATAACATGTCCTATACATGGAGATTTTGAACAACGTCCACAAGACCATATTTTAAAAAAATGTGGATGTCCAAAATGTAAAGCTGAAAAAACTATTTAGGTTCATTCGTATAATAATGATATTTTTCTGGAAAAAGCAAAAAAAGTACATGGAGATAAATTTGATTATTCAAAGGTAAACTATGTACGTTATGATAAGCCTGTAACCATAATATGTCCAATACACGGTGAATTTCAGCAAGCTCCAAAAGTACATTATGAAGGTTCTGGATGCCCTAAATGCGGAAGAATTAAAGCTAATAATTCAGAAAGTTTGAGTATACAAGACTTTATAGAAAGATCTAATAAAATTCATGGTAATAAATATAATTACTCTAAATCGTTATATACGGGTAATAACAATAAAGTAATAATTATATGTCCCAAACATGGGGAATTTACACAAACCCCTGCAAATCATATGATGGGTTAGGGATGTCCTAAATGTGTTAATAAAGGATAGTATGCTTTATATGAAAAATTAATTAAAACATTTCCCAAATTAGATATTTTATATGAAGTAAACAATAGAATAGTATCTTGGCTAGGTTTACAAAGATTTGATATTTATATACCAAGTTTAAATATTGCAATAGAATATGATGGAGTACAACATTATATTCCGGTAGAACACTTTGGTGGTGAATTAGGTCTAAAATAGACTTAGGAAAGAGATAAATTAAAAGAACAAAAATGCAAAGAAAATGGATGTAAGTTGTTTAGATTAAAATACGACTATACAAATAAGGATTATCTTGAATTATGTTCTCTAATTAAAGAATGTAAGAAAGGAGGAACATTAGATGGGAATAAGTGATTTATTTGTATCTTATAATTAGGTATAGGCTCCTTCTTATTTAGAGTCTCCTTAGGTAGAATATACTCCAATAGGAGAAGAATTAACTAATTAGGAGAATTTAGATAGAATTTAGTCTAGAAATTAGAAAAAAGAGGGATTTGCAGGATGGAATCCTTTAGAACAAAATACTCAAGAGATTTCTGATGATAGAACTCCTACAGGTAGTTAGATAGTTAATTTCTTTATGAATAAGGGATTAACTAAGAATCAAGCTAAAGGTATTTATGGTAATATTATGTAGGAGTCAGGAGGTAAACATAATATAGTCTCTAGAGATGGACATAATTCTTATGGTTTAGCTTAGTGGACCGGTACTCGCAAAGCAAGATTATTTAGTAAATACGGCACAAATCCAACTGTTAATTAGTAGCTAGAATATTTATGGGATGAATTAAATAGTACAGAAAAGGGTGCTTTAAATGCTCTCAGAAATACTACTACTGTAGAAGATGCAACTAAAGTATTTATGTAGAAATTTGAGAGACCAGCTAATTGGGCAGCTAATTTTAAAAATAGACTTAAACATGCTAATTCTGTTGCATAATGGATAAGAAAAGAATAATTATAGGAGACAAACAATATACTGTAGAAATAGCTAAAACTGAAGAAGATAGAAGGAAGGGACTTCAAGATAGAGAATAGTTAGCTCCTGATTAGGGGATGTTATTTATCTGGTCTGAATAGTAGCCAGTTATAGAAATGTGGATGAAAAATACTAAAATTCCACTTGACTAGATAGCTATTAATGACAATGATGAAGTAACTGCAGTATATAAAGCTTAGCCAGAAGATGAGACATTACATCCATTTCCTAATGCTAAATATATACTTGAAGTAAACTAGAATTCAGGTATAGAAGAAGGAGATGATTTTGAGTTTGATGAATCTGATGACCCTAATAAATATGTAATGAAGGTACTTGCTCCAGATGGTTCAACTCAAATGAATCTATAGGGTGGAGAACGCATATTTAGTAGAATTTCTACTAGATAGATGATTACTTGGGCTAAAAAGGCAGAAGCTAATAAAGATAATAAGGAGTTGTTTAATAAGTATTGTAAGAGACTTGGTAAGAGAATGTTTAAAGAATTATATGCTCAAGACCATAGAGAACCAGAATATGTAGAAGCTCCTGAATCTAAGAAAGATTAGAACGATAAAAATTAAATAATTATATAAGTCATCAAAATTATTTGCATTTTAGATAATTAATATGTACTATTGAAATACATAATATTATTAGATAATTAACTAGTTAATTAACAAATTAAATTTAAACACATGCAATTTATTAAGAAGTTTCAAGAAGGTGGAGCTGCTCCAGCACCAGAGGCTGCTGCTCCACAGTATGGTGGTGAAGACCCAACAGCTATGTTGATGCAAGGTGCTCAGCAAGCAGTACAAAATCAAGATTGTCAAATCGCTATTCAGGTATGTCGAATGGTACTCGAAATGCTTGGTGGAGGTGGTGCTCCAGCAGAAGCAGGTGGACCTGAAGCAGGTGGTGCTCCACAATCAGAACCTGTTTATCGTAGAGGTGGACGTCTTATAAGAAGAATTTAGAAGTAATCAATTTTAAACGTAGGGATATATCTAGATACTCATTTAGGTATATCCCTTATTTTATAATATGGTAGAATAGACTAAAAAATCGAAATATAATTTTGGAGGTCACGAATTAGATGCTAAGTTATATCTCTAGAATATAAGAGATAATGCAGAAACATTTCTTAATTCTAAAACAGATTGGACCCCAGAACAAAAAGAAGAATGGAAGCATGCGTATACTAATTTTACTAATGCTTTATAGGAAGATATTAATAATGGAGGTGGAAGATTCAGTACTGATGAATTTGGAACTATAACAGATACTAAGGGAGAATTTTCTAATACAGATTCTGATAACTACTATTATAATAATAAAGGTCAGCAAATTAGTTAGGGGGATTATGATACCTTAAAAAAGAGAAAGCAAGGTAAGTATTAGGCTTTTGAAGCTAATAGACAATTTGCTTCTTATGCTAATTAGATTGGTAAAGGATTGAGAGAAGCCTTAGCTGCTAAAAATAAAACTTCTGACGATACAAATGGATTTGATTATGCTAAGAATGGATTTGATGCTTATTGGCAGAAGAAATATAATCCAGCAGGGACAGCTAATGACCTTAAACCTTATTGGAATAAAGACAAAGAAGGAGAATATACTAATAGAGTAGCTGA
>OGOP01001245.1_pt1 | contig 18757 bp, 18 predicted proteins | sample 1552591 | NCBI WGS metagenome assembly OGOP01 (sample SAMEA2580120, study PRJEB22360) | human gut metagenome | biome: human gut; feature: human-associated habitat; material: faeces | place: Denmark | collected 2008/2010 | reverse complement strand
ACTGGGACTCATCACTGTAGGCCTGTACGTTCTTCTTGCCTTCCTCCCGGTTCACCAGGGCTTTGGGGCCGCCTACGCAGCCGCCTTTGCAGCCCATGCCTTCAAAGAAGTTCCCTTCGTGGTTCCCCTTCAGGATGCTGTCGATCATGGCCCGGCATTCAGGCACACTGTCCGCCCGGCGGATCTTCATTTCGATCTTCCGGTGAGGGTTCAGCTTCTTCACGGTGGCGTCCACAGCTGCCGCCACCCCGCCGGCGTAAGCGTAGCGGATCCCCGCCTTGGAGGCGTGAGGCACATTGTCTTCTTCCAGGGAAGTCAGATCCAGCTGGGTGGTGGAGAACAGATCCCGGAGCTCTTCATAGGTGAGCACATAGTCGATGGCTCCCTTCAGATCCGGTTCCTTCATTTCCGCCTTCTTGGCCATGCAGGGCCCGATGAACACGGTCTTCGCTTCCGGATGGAGCACCTTCACCGTCCGGCCCCCGGCGATCATGGGAGATACGGAACCGGGCACATTGGGCATCAGCTGGTGGTACAGCCGGCGGATCATGGCGATCCACATGGGGCAGCAACAGCTGGTGAGCTGGAAGTCCCCTTCTTTATTGACGTTCTTGTCGAACTCCAGGGCTTCCTTCAGGGTCAGGATATCGGCGAACACCGCCACTTCCAGCATCCCGGAAAAGCCCAGCAGCTTCAGGGCCGTCCGCAGTTTGCCGGCGGTGACTTCCGGGCCGAACTGGCCGGAGAAGGCGGGAGCCACCAGGGCGTAGATGGGGGTATCTCCCTTCTTCAGTTCTTCCACCACGGGGATGATGTCCTTTTTGGTCTTCAGGGATTCCAGTTTGCAGGCATCCACACAGGCCTGGCAGCCCACGCATTTGTCCGGATCGATCTGGACCCCGTCAGCACTGGGATGCATGGCATCCCACTGGCAGACCTTCACACAGTCCGCCTGCTTGTCTTCCGAACAGGTGCAGGGCTTCACCCGCCACACCAGGCTGGTTTCTTCCGGATGGGCCAGGCATTCGATCATCTTGGGATCGGCGTTGTCGATGTCTTCCACATTCTTCCCTTCCGCCGCCCGTTTCAGCATCTTGTGATACAGTTCATCCAAAGTCAGGTTTTTCGCTTTGCTGTCTTCCATTTTTTCTCCCCTTATTCATGGCCAGCAGTGCTGGCTTCCTTCGGCCATTGACTATTGACCATTGACAATTGACAATTCACACAATCTTCGTGGACCATCCCTCGATGTTCCACACTTGGTCCACCCAGTCTTCGTAGAATTCCGGTTCGTGGGACACCAGGAGCAGGGTTCCCTTGTATTCCCGGAGGGCCCGCCGGAGCTCTTCCTTGGCTTCCACATCCAGATGGTTGGTGGGTTCGTCCAGCACCAGCAGGTTGGCCGGCCGCTGCATGATCTTGCACAGCCGCACCTTGGCCGCTTCACCCCCGGAAAGAGCCGTCATTTTGGTGGTGATGTGGTCGTTGGTGAGGCCGCAGGCGGCCAGGGCAGCCCGGACTTCCGAATTGGTCATCCCCGGGTATTCCTGCCACAGTTCCTCCAGGGCAGTGTTCTGGTTCCCTTTGGCACTTTCCTGTTCGAAATACCCTACGGACACGAAATCTCCCTGTTCCACACTGCCGGCCACCGGCGGGATCATCCCCAGCAGGGTCTTCAGCAGGGTGGATTTTCCCAGGCCGTTGGTACCCCGGATGGCGATTTTCTGGCCCCGTTCCAGCTTCAGGTCCACCTGTTTGGTGAGAGGCACATCATACCCCAGCACCAGATTGCTGGCAGTAAGCACGAACCGGGACGGGGTCCGGTCTTCCAGGAACCGGAAATGAGGCTTGGGCTTTTCCGCCCGTTTGGTGAGGAGCTCCATTTTGTCCAGTTTCTTCTGCCGGCTGTTGGCCATGCCCCGGGTGGCCACCCGGGCCTTGTTCCGGGCGATGAAGTCCTGTTCCTTTTTGATCTCCGCCTGCTGCCGTTCGTAGGCCGCCTCTTCCTGGCGCCGCTTCAGGGCCGCCATCTCCTCGAACTTCTCGTAGTTCCCGGTATACCGGTCCAGCTTCAGGTTGTCCACATGCCAGATGATGTTGGTCACTGCATTGAGGAAAGGTACATCGTGGGAAATCAGGATGAAGGCGTTTTCGTAGTCCTGGAGATACCGGGTAAGCCACTGGATGTGCTCCGCATCCAGGTAGTTGGTGGGTTCGTCCAGCAGCAGGATGTCAGGGTTCTCCAGCAGCAGCTTGGTGAGCAGCACCTTGGTCCGCTGGCCCCCGGACAGTTCGTCCACCTTGTGTTCCAGGCCGATGTCCCGGAGCCCCAGGCCTCCGGCCACTTCTTCGATTTTGGCATCCAGGTTGTAGTAGTCCGCCGCTTCCAGCCGTTCCTGGATTTCCCCCACTTCCTCCATAAGCCGTTCCATTTCTTCCGGGGAAGCGCTTTCCATTTTGTCGTAGTCTGCCAGCATTTCCTGTTCCTGTTCCACCAGTTCCTGGAAGGCGGTGCGGAGAGTTTCCCGGATGGTCTTCCCGGGCTCCAGGGCGGAATGCTGGTCCAGGTAGCCCACTTTGGTCCGCCGGGCCCAGGTCACCTTCCCCTCATCGGGGGTCAGTTTCCCGGTGATGATGGACATAAAGGTGGATTTTCCCTCCCCGTTGGCCCCCACCAGAGCCACATGTTCCCCCTTTTCCAGGCGGAAAGAAACATCGTCGAAAATTTCCCGTCCCCCATAGCTGTGGGAAAGATGGGCAACATCCAAAACACTCATGCAAGAACTCCTTTTGCTTTGGTCTCGAGTCTCAGGTCCCGAGTCTCGAGACGTAAGGCCCGAGACTCGGATTGCCATAGGCAATCCTTCTATAATCGGTTAAGTATACCATAAAATCCTCTTCCCGTTCAATGATTCCAATGGTTGCAGAAACAACAGACATCTGTACAGACTGTATGTTACAATGTCCCCGCTAAGGGTCTGCCGCACGGGCGGCGGACCCATGACCCTTATAACTGCGCTGCAAGAGGAGAAAAACATGGGTTATCAACTGACACAAGAAGGCCTCCGTCAGGTATTCGCCGACTGGAGCCGGGAGTATGACATCTACGCTCCCAAACGGTTTGAAGGGACCGGCCGCTTTTCTGAAACGGATGTGATCCGCTACGGGACGGTGACCGCGCCGGAAGAAGTGATCTGGGACCAGCGGTCCGACTATTCCTGGAAGGAAGCGGTGCTGCCGGTCTGCCAGACCCTGCTGTACTTTACGGAAGAAACGGTCACGGAAGCCAAGGATCCGGACCGGGGCAAGATCGTCCTGCTCCGGAGCTGTGACCTGGCTGCGGTACAGCGGTTCGACTACATCTTCCTCCAGAACGGACCGGAAGATTCCTACTACCGGTCCCGCCGGGACAAGATCAAATTCGTCCTCATGGGTTGTGACCATTCCTTTGAGGGCTGTTTTTGCGTCAGCATGGGCACCAACCGTACCGCCGGCTGGGACGCAGCCCTGAACCGCCGGGAAGAGGGCTACCAGGCTGACGCCGCCGACAGCTTCCTGGCCGCCGCCCTGGAAAAGGCCGGCACCTCCTGCGGGGATGTGGTCCCTGACGCCGTGGAAGCCAACGACTTCACCGTCACGGTGCCGGAGAACCTAACCAGTGCCGTGGCCCAGAGTACCATCTGGGACGAATACGACAAACGGTGCATCAAATGCGGCCGGTGCACCCTGGTGTGCCCCACCTGCACCTGCTGGTCCATGCAGGATCTTTTCTACACGGAAAACGGCAAAGCCGGGGAACGGCGCCGGGTCCAGGCTTCCTGCATGATCGACGGCTACACCGACGTGGCCGGGGGCCTGAAGTTCCGCCAGAAGGGCGGGGAACGGATGCGCTTCAAGGTGCTCCACAAGGTCCTGGACTTCAAGAAACGGGCCGGATACCAGATGTGCGTGGGCTGCGGCCGGTGCGATGCCATCTGCCCGGAATACATTTCCTTTGTCCGCTGCATCGACAAACTGGCGGACGGCATGAAGGAGGTCACGAAAGATGAAAGATAACACCTACCTGCCCTTCCGCTCCGAGATCCTGGAAGTGATCAAGCATGCGGACCTGGAATACACCTTCCGGATGGCCTATGACCGGGGCAAGGAACATCCGGTAAAACCGGGCCAGTTCTTTGAGATCTCCATCCCCAAATACGGGGAGGCTCCCATTTCCGTCAGCGGCATCACCGACCATTCCCTGGATTTCACCATCCGGAAAGTGGGCAGCCTCACCAACGAAATCTTCGAAAACTACGTGGGGGACCATTTCTTCCTCCGGGGCCCCTACGGCAACGGGTTCGACGTGAACATGTTCAAAGGCAAGGAGATCATCCTGGTGGCTGGTGGGTCCGGCCTGTCCCCCATCCACGGGGTCATCGACTACTTTGCGGACCATATGGACGAATGCGAACGGCTGACGGTGATCGTGGGCTTCAAATCCCCCCACGACATCCTGTTCCGGGAAGACCTGAAACGGTGGAAACAAAGCGGCATGAACCTGATCTACACCGTGGACAAGGCGGACGACGACCCGGACTATGACGGCCATGTGGGCCTGGTGACCCAGTACATCCCGGAAATGAACCTCCAGGATCCGGACAACGCCATTGCCGTGGTGGTGGGTCCTCCCATGATGATCAAATTCTCCATCAAGACCCTGCTGGGCCTGGGCTTCGACGAAGAAAAGATCTGGGTCTCTGAATCCCGGAAAATGTGCTGCGGCGTGGGCAAATGCGGCCACTGCCGGATCGGCGAAATCTACGTGTGCCAGGATGGACCGGTGTTCAAATACACCCAGGTCCGGTCCTTCATTGACTAGGAGGCGTCCCATGCTGGATATGGATTGTGGAAAACTGAAAAAGAACGCCTACCGGGTGACCAAGCACCGGGGCATCACCTCTTCCCGGGTGCGGGTGCCCGGCGGCCATCTCACCGCCGATGTACTGGGGAAGATCCAGGAAATCGCGGAAACCTACGGCAACGGCCAGGTCCATCTGACCATCCGCCAGGGCTTCGAGATCCTGGGGATCCCCTTTGAAAAGGTTCCCGAAGTGAACAAGGCTCTCCAGCCCATCATCGAGGAACTGGACATCAACCAGGAAGCCCCCGGCACCGGCTATCCCGCTTCCGGGACCCGGAACATCATGGCCTGTGTGGGGAACCGGGTGTGCCCCTTCGGGAACTACGACACCACCGCCCTGGCCAAACGGATCGAAAAGGCCATCTTCCCCAACGACCTCCATGTGAAGGTGGCCCTTACCGGCTGCCCCAACGACTGCTGCAAAGTGCGGATGCACGATTTCGGGATCATCGGCATGACCGAGCCCCAGTTCGATCCCTCCCGGTGCATCAGCTGCGGCGCCTGTGTGAAGAAATGCAAACAGCTTTCCGTGGAAGCCCTGCACATGGACAAATTCCGCCCGGTGCGGAACGTGGAAAAATGCATCGGCTGCGGAGTCTGCGCCCATGCCTGCCCCAATCGGGCCTGGACCCGGAGCAGGACCCAGTATTTCCGGATCACCCTTTTGGGCCGCAGCGGCAAGAAGAACCCCCGGATGGGTGTGGACTTCATCAAATGGGCGGATGCGGACAGCGTTGTGAAGATTGTCAGCAATGTGTATGACTACGCCCGGAAGTACATCGACCCGGAAGCTCCCGGGGGCAAGGAACACATCGGCTACATGGTGGACCGGACCGGTCCGGAAGAATTCCTCCGGTACATCCTCCGGGACGTGCACCTGCCGGAAAAAGCGGAAGTGTACAAACCTCTCTACTGGAACGGGATCCGGTACTGGGGGTTGAAGTAATAAAGGGTGTGAAAATGCTTTTCACACCCTGTCACTAGTCTCTAGTCACTAGTCTCTAGCTGATGGAAGCCAGCTGTCGCTGGCAAATATAGGAGTTGTGAATTATTTTTTCACAGCTCCTTTTTTGTTATAATGGACCCATGAAAGGACTGATACTCATGAAATGGCTCATTGCTTCTGATATCCATGGGTCCGCCTTGTTCACCCGGCAGCTGCTGGAACGGTTCCGTGCCGAAGGGGCCGACCGACTGCTTCTTTTGGGCGACCTGCTGTACCACGGGCCCCGGAACGACCTGCCGGAAGGCTATGCCCCCAAAGAAGTGATCGCCCTCCTGAACGGCCTGAAGGACCGGATCTTCTGCGTCCGGGGCAACTGCGAGGCGGAAGTGGACCAGATGGTCCTCCAGTTCCCGGTGCTGGCGGACTATGCCCTGCTGGAATGGAACCATCACCTGATCTTCGTCACCCACGGCCACCGGTACAACCTCCAGCACCCGCCTCTCCTCCAGCCCGGAGACATCCTTCTCCACGGCCACACCCACATCCCCGCCAACGAGCCCTGGGGCCAGGACAACCGGTACTGGAACCCGGGCTCCGTTTCCCTGCCCAAAGCCGGCACTCCCCAAAGCTATATGGTGCTGGAGGAGGACCGGCCCCTCTGGAAAGCCTTGGAATAGGAGGACCAGGATCATGACTCCTTCCAGAAAAATTTCCTTTTCTCTTTTCCTGGCGGTGCTGGGAATGGTTTCTTCCGGGTTCCGGCCTTTGCCGGCTCTGGCCCGGGAGGATGCCGCCAAAATCTCCCACGCCCGGAAAAGCTGGCCAACAATGTGAATCTGACCTACAACTACAAAGAGGACACAGCGGCTCCCGGCTGGATTTCCCTGTATCACAACTACAACCAGGCTGATTCTTACTACCCCGCAGGAACGGAAGAGCAGGATGAACTCCCCAGCTACAGCCGGTGGAAGTCTTACACCAACGGACTGGACTGGCGGGACGGCTGGAAAGTGGGAAAGCATTCCACCGTCACGGCCGGGATCACCTGGCAGCACACCTCCCTGGATACGGAGCAGAACCTGCTGGATGCCCATAACTTTGCCAAGAACTACAACCAGGGCATCAGCAATCTGTCCGGCTATGTGACCACCAAGACCCGGTACGGCAAGCTGTCCCTCCAGAGCACTTCCCTGTTCAATCACAACACCCGGTTCCACAATGAATACGTGCACGGAGACTCCCTGGAATACCGGCCGGACGACAGACTGACCTTTTACGGATCCCTCCAGCGGATCTATTCCGTCCCTACCCTGGATGAACTGTACTACAACAATTACAACCGGGATTCAGACGGAGCCTGGAAGATCCGGGGAAATGAGCACCTCCAGCCGGAAACCGGCTTTAAATGGAACGGAGGCATCCGGTACCGGCTCAGCAGCCACAGCACCCTGGGGGCCAATGCCTTTGTATCCCACATCAACAATCCCATTGTGTGGTACAGGGCAGCAGGGACCTGGACACCCAAAAATCTGGAAAGCCAGAACAAGGACGGGATCCAGCTCACCTGGGAGGACCAGTTCAGTTCGAAATACGGCCTCACCGCCTCCTACGCCTGGACCCGTACGGACACCACCTACGGCAGCGGCATCGATCCCCAATACACCGATGAAGTGGCGCCCCATACCGTCAAGGCGGCCCTCACCTACCGGGACAAACGGTGGACCAACAGCCTGCTGTTCCAGGCCGCCTGGGGCCGGGACAAGGGATGGTACACCGGCAATGCCTTCACCCTGGACGCCAATGTCAATTACAGATTCAACCAGCACTGGAGCACCTGGCTGAAGCTCAGGAACCTGCTGGATGAAAGTTACGAAGACGTGGGCTCCCGGACCCTGGGCGACTGCCCCGCCTACGGCCGCACGGCCCTTCTGGGAGTAACGTATCGATTGTGAAAAAGGGTCTGTTGCGCATGCAACAGCCCCAACAAAAACAGCGGCAGAGCTGCGCTTCTCTGCCGCTGTTTTTGTTTGAAGGTTGACAATAAAAAAGGGTCGGTTGGGGAGGGCCTGAGGAGTGGCGGTCCCTCCCAGAGAGGGAGTGGAGGCACCGGGGCACACAACCCGGTGTTTCCTTTATGACAATGAGCTGAAGACCATCGGTAGGAAGGTCCTCAAAGACAATAAGCAAGGGGAGTGGCTAATGGTTAGGAAATCATAACCATTAGCCTTGAAAAAAATAAAGACAATGCGGTTAGTCTTTACTTACAGGAGCAATTCTAGCATACATCCACTAGGGATGCAAGCTTTTTTCGAAAAAACTTTTAAAAATTTTTCTGCCACTGTTTCTCCCCTGTAGATATTGTACTCTATTTCTGTTAAAAAACAAGGAAAAATGCGGCTTATAACCTGGTGAAAATATTTTAGGTTACACTAACTATAATCAATAGGAGTTCTTCTGCAGATCCACCCTTCACTGGCTTTTCATTTTCCTCTGCTATCCTGTACAATGTAGAAGTATGGGAGGGATGCTGCATGAAAATCCTTGTGGTGGAAGATGAACCCACGCTGAATAAAATCATCGCCAAACGGCTGAAGATCGAAGCCTACTCCGTGGACTGCGCCTTCAACGGGAAGGAAGCCCTGGAGTATCTGGACGCCGCGGAATACGATCTTTTGATCGTGGATATCATGATGCCGGAAATGGACGGGCTGACCCTGGTGAAGAAGATCCGGGAAAAGGGCAGCCGGGTGCCCGTCCTGTTCCTGACGGCCCTGGACAGCACCCAGGACAAGGTCACCGGCCTGGATGCCGGGGGAGATGACTACCTGGTGAAGCCTTTTGAATTCGATGAGCTGCTGGCCCGGATCCGGAGCCTGCTCCGGCGGAGCAATGCCCAGCAGACAGCCCGGACCCAGCTGATCCTGGCGGATCTCACCCTGGATACCCGGACCCATCAGGTGACCCGGGGAGGCCAGGAGATTTCTCTGACTCCCAAGGAGTTCTCCGTGCTGGATTATCTCCTGCGGAACCAGGGGACGGTCCTGTCCCGGGAACAGATCCTGGAACACGCCTGGGATTTTTCCTATGAAGGGTATTCCAATATGGTGGATGTGTACATCAAGACCCTGCGGAAAAAAATCGACAAAGATTTCGAACCCAAACTGCTCCACACCGTAAGAGGCACCGGCTATGTCCTTAAAGTATAAAACAGCCGTCTGTCACTGGCTGCAAAAAAGGTGGAAGCAGCTGAAGAGTCTCCCGGTTTCCCTCCGGGTCACTTTGTGGTACACCCTGTTCCTGTCCATCATCCTGCTGCTTTTCACCGGGGTGATCCTGAAAATGGGGGCGGATTATGAAAAACGGACCGCCACCCGGAGCCTGACCAAAGCGGTGGAAAAAGCCGGGGACCGGTATATGGAAAAAGGGGGGAAATTCCGGGCCTATGATGACAATGTGTATCTGGCCTTACGGGACGATCGGGGAAATCTGCTTCAGGGGACGGAACCGGAAAACGCGCCTCATCCGAAGGAGCCCGTGTTTGGCCGGGGACCTCAGCCGGTGGTGATCAATGGGGTGCCCTATCATTATCTGGATCTGCCCCTGCGGCCGGATCGGGAGGAATTCCGGAAAGGGACATACCACGGGCCGGGCCGGTTCATCCGGGGCTATCTGGCGGATACGGTGTATGCCCGGTACCATCAGGCCATGCTGCTGGGGGCGCTGATTGCCCTGCCCCTGTTCCTGATCCTGGTGACCCTGGGGGGCTACAAGATCATCAAACGGAGTTTTGCTCCGGTCAGGGCCATCAGCGAGGCGGCCCGGGCCATTGGGGAAACCGGGGACCTGTCCCAGCGGATCCCCCTGGACGACAGCCGGGATGAGATCCACCAGATGGGCCGGACCTTCAACTGGATGCTGGGACAGATCGAAGAACTCCTGGAACGGGAGAAACGGTTCACTTCCGATGTGTCCCACGAACTGCGGACTCCCACGGCGGTGATCATGGCGGAAAGCGAATTCGGCAAGGATTATACGGACAATCTGGAAGAAGCCCGGGAGGAATTCCAGCATATTTTCCAGCAGTCCCGGCGGATGAGCCAGCTGATCAACCAGCTGCTGGAACTGTCCCGGCTGGGGAACCGGAAGAATCTGGAACTGGTGCCGGTGGACCTGAGCCGGCTGGTCCGGGAGACCCTGGAGGATTATCAGAAGCTGCCCCAGGCGGGGAAATTCCAGTGGGAGGCCCGGATCGCTCCGGATCTTCAGGTGCTGGGGGATGAACCGCTGCTGAACCGGATCCTCAGCAACTATCTGGACAATGCCTTGAAGTTCACCCGGACCCGGATCCAGGTGAGACTGGAAGAAGCCGAGGGAGGCGTCCGGCTTTCCATTACCGATGATGGGAACGGCCTGCCCCGGGAGGAACTGGATAAGATCTGGAACCGGCTGTACCAGGCGGATCCTTCCCGGAACAAGAAACAGAACACAGGCCTGGGATTGGGGCTTTCCTTCGTGGCCGCCGCCGCCAAACTGATGAAAGGCAAAGCCGGCGCCGAAAGCCAGGTGGGAAAGGGAAGCACCTTCTGGCTTTTCATTCCTTTTTCATCTTCCTCCCCTATACTGTAACCATCAAAAGGAAAACACAGCATCCATCTGAGGAGGGTTTGTTATGGAAAAGGAAAAAATGGAACAATGCAAAGCACGTTTGGTTGAAGCAGCACAATGGGGCCGGAAACAGATCACCCCTCAGCGGCTGAAGAAAGGCGCCGGGTGCCTTGTGGCCCTGGCCATTGTGGCCGGGGGAGGCAAGTTCGCCATGCACAAGGCCAAGGCGGAAGCCAGGCTCCAGGAAGCCCAGGCCAAGACCCGGATGCTCCAGAACATGGCGGCCCAGCAGAATATTACCCTGGTGTCCACTGATGCGGTGAAGGAAAGCATTGCCAGCACCCTGGGAACGGATCCTTCCTCCATCACTTTCCAGAGCATTACTCTGGATGATCGGAAACCGGGAGAAAAGAAGGAACACCGGAAGGACAGCAGGAAGGAAAAGAAACAGGAGAAAAAAGACGGCAAACGCCAGTCTGAAGACCGGAAAGGAGCCGGACGGCAGGCTGAAAACCGCCAGGGTCAGCCAGGAGAGAATGGCCAGCCCGGTCAGCCTGGCAGCCAGAACGGCCGTCCCGGCCAGGGGGATGTCCAGGGACAGCGTCCGGATGGCCAGCCCGGGCAGAACGGAGAAAGGGAAAACCGGAATGACAGCCGGACCGGAGCCACTTCCCGGCAGCCGGGGATGCCCCGTCCGGAAATGGCCAAGGCGGCCAATGCTTTCCCGGGGGTGTATCTGGCCCGGTGTGAAAAAGACGGCATGGGCTACCAGTTCCTGGTGGATGCCCAAAGCGGACAGGTCCTGCACGGACAGGTCCATAAACTGAATCCCATCCAGCAGCTGCTGGACTGAAGGAGGAACCATTATGACGAAAATCGTGACCTATGCCATGGCCAAACCTTATGAGACCATGAAGAACCGTTTCAAAAAAATCACCAGCGTCTTCCTGCTGGGGGTGACCCTGGTGCTGGGAGCCAGCGCTATGGCAAGCTCCAAAGCCGAAGCCGCCACCCCCTGGGACAACCAGGGCCCCCGGATGGAACGCCGGGACAACGGGAACCAGAAGGCTTTCGAAAAACGTCAGAAGGAAATCCAGAAGAAACGGGATGCGGAAGCCAGAAAGAGACGGGAAGCGGAGATACGGAGAAGAAAAGAGGAAGAACGGAGACACCGTCAGCAGAATCAGGATAAAAAACGTCCGCCCATCCAGCAGAAGGCAGGGTGGGGGAGATAAAGAAGAAGGAGCTGTTGCGCGTTTTGTGCAACAGCTCCCTAGCTATAGAGCCGCATAGCGGCTCAAGTCGGGAGTCTGAAGTCTGGAGCCGAATGATAAATTTGCAGGCAAATTTTTAAATGTGCAAAACCTTTGGACGAAATGATATCCCAGGTCGATTTCGAGTCTGGTTCTATATAATCAAAAGGATCCGTCCAACCAGGCGGATCCTTTCCTGAAGCTTCCGACTCCCGACTCCAGACTTCCGACTAAAAGGGGTTGCTGCAAAGCAGCAGCACCCTCACCCATTCAAATACTCCAACGCAAACTGGACCTCTATCCCCGTCCCGTTGGGCAGCACGTCTTCGTCCACTTCGAAGGCGGGATGATGATGGACGCAGCAGATGCCTTTTTCTTTGTTCCGGGCTCCCAGGAACATAAACACGCCGGGTACTTTTTCCATGAACACGGAAAAATCTTCCGCACCCATCTGTTTTTCCATGGGCACCAGGGCTTTTTCTCCCATGATCCGGGCCACGGCTTTCCGGCCCCGATCGTTCAGGTCTTTATGCTCGTTGATGAGAGGGGCAGGACCGAAGAAATAGGTGCAGTCCACCTGGCAGCCCAGCCCTTCTCCAAAGGCCCGGGCCACTTTTTCGATTTTCTGGGGCAGGCTCTTCCGGAATTCTTTGTTGAAGGTCCGGGTGGTGCCCACCAGCTGGACAGAACGGGCCAGCTGGCCCTTCTCCCCCTCGCTGTTCATCATGCCCACCGTAAGCACAAAGGTGTTTTCCGGGTCGTTCTGCCGGCTCACCAGCTGCTGGAGCCCCATGACCACAGCGGCAGGCCCCACCCAGAGCTTCACACCAAGTCACCTCATGCCCACAGAGGCAGCCGCCGCCAGGGGATCCACCCCCTGTTCCGGGGCGTCAGAAGGGGCCGGTTTCCCGGTAAGAGTAATGGTGAACCGGTCGCTGCAGGCCATCCGTTCCCCGTCTTCCAGATTGGCAGTACCTGCATCTATGGCCGTTCCAGTCCCGGTTCCGCCAGTCCTTTCAGGGCCAGCAGCTTCCGCCACAGAGGATAGATCACGTTTTCCGGGGTTTCCGGATAGGCGGTTTGAGGCAGGTCCAGGATGGGCACCCAGTGGGCGGAGGTGACTTCCTGGGACAGGTGGAAGGGCTGTTTCCGGACAAAGCCCAGATACCCGTGCATGAGCATCTGGCCCTTGCTGAACCAGTAAGTCCCTTCCGGGATCATTTTTTCCAGGGTCAGCCCCAGTTCCTCCTTCACTTCCCGGTGGGCGGTCTCTTCCGCCGTTTCTCCCGGCATAATGAAGCCGGAAGTAATGCTTTCATATTTCTGGGACAGATGGGGCTGTTTGCACAGGACCACTTCGTCGTATTCATTGCAGAGCAGGATGATGATGCAGCTGTAGAAAAAATCGAACCAGTACCGCTGGCAGACCGGACAGAAAGGGACCAGTCCTTCATCCCCGGCCGGTTTGGGCTGGAGACGGGAGCCGCAGGTGGGACAGTATTCAAAATGCATGGGATTTCCTCCTTTGTTCATACAGGGTTAGCATACCCAACCCGGGAAACCCTGTCAAGTTTTTTCGCCGCCCCCATCCAAACCTGCTATAATGGAAGGCAATGAAAGGGAGGTTTTATCCATGTTGGACAACAAAGTCAGAGACCTGATCAACGAACAGGTCACCAAGGAATTTTATTCTGCCTATCTGTATCTGGATTTTGCCAACTATTATCAGGAAAAGGGGCTGGACGGCTTCGCCCACTGGTTCGACATCCAGGCCCAGGAAGAACGGGACCATGCCATGCTCATGCGGACCTACCTGCAGAACAACGACGCCCCGGTGGTCTTCGGCACCATCGACAAGCCGGACATGACCTACAAGAAACTGGACGACGCCCTGAAAGCCGCCCTGAAACACGAACAGTTCATCACCGGCTGCATCAACAAGATCTATGCAGCCGCCGACAAGGCCAAGGATTACCGGACCATGCAGTTCTTCGACTGGTTCGTGAAGGAACAGGGAGAAGAAGAAAAGAACGTCAGCGACCTGATCAAGAAATTCGAACTTTTCGGCAGCGACCCCAAAGGGCTCTACGCCCTGAACCAGGAACTCCTGGCCAGAGTCTACGCCGCACCGACCCTGGTGCCTTGAGAAAAGGGGCTGTTGCACATGCAACAGCCCCTTTTCCATTCAAACCAGCAAATCCCCAGGTGTCAGCAGCCGCACATTCTCCTTCCTGGCCTCGGTTTCCAACCTTGGGGTAAAACCGGCGCGGGAAAACAATGCGTACTGGATTTTCCGCCCTTTCCGGACCAGTTCACTCCGCTCCTGGAGCAGCCGCAGGACCGGCAAATCCATAGGCTCCTGTTTCCATTTGCATTCTCCGCAAAGGATATTCTCTTCATCGGTACAGACCAGATCGATTTCCTCTTCTCTCCGTTTCCGTGGATCTGTTCCCCACCAGCTCCCGTACTGGAGATACAGCGGGTATCCGTTGCCCTGCTTTACCTGGTACTGGATATACTGGAGAGCGATTTCTTCAAATACATGGCCAAAATAGGCTGGAAACTGCGGCCGGATTTTCTGCTCCCAGGCCTGTTTTCCCATTTCCATGGCAATCAGGGAGCTGCAGCCCGGAATGAAGCGGAACCAGAAACGGTACAGATTATCTGCCAGCTGATAAAGACTTTTCCGGGATGAGGTATTCTCCACCGGCTGTACTTTACGGACCAGCTCCAGATCCTGGAGATTCTTCAGGTAAAAAGCCAGACCGCTGGTATCTTTCCCCACTGCGGAAGCGATTTCATGGAGCCGGCTGGCACCATGGGCGACAGCCGTAAGGATGCTGTTGTACACGGCCGGTTCCCGCAGTTCCTGGAGCATCAGGTTTTCCGGTTCCTCCTGGAGATGCCCGCTGGGGGACAGCAGTTCCTCACACACCGCTTCTTCCAGATTTCCATAATGGGACAGATACAGAAGATACTGGGGAATCCCATCACAAATGCCATAAGCCATCATTTTTTCCTCTTCTGTCCACCCTGGGAAAAACCGGACGGCTTCGTAATAGGGAAGAGCATGGAGTTTCAGCTGGGCCGTCCTCCGTCCGTAAAGAGGGCTCTGGTAACTGAGCACCTGCCGCTCCATGAAACTCATGGATGATCCGCACAGGATCAGGTACAGTTCCGTATCCTTCCACTCCTGATCAATGACCTTCTGCAGGATGGAGGAAATTTCCGGAGCCGCCTTGGCCAGATAGGGGTATTCATCGATGACAAATACCAAACGCTTGTGCCGTCCCACTTCGGTCAGATAAGCAAACAGACCTTCAAAGCTGGAAAAAGAATCCAGCAGACGGGTCTGAGGATCCGGGATCTGCTCCCGTACCGCTGCCGTCAGGTTGGCCAGCTGCTCTTTTTTGCTCTGTTCTGTAGCCATGAAATAGACCGCCGGCTTATCCTGGATAAATTCCCGGATCAGCCGGGTCTTCCCCACCCGCCGCCGTCCGTAAATTACAGGGAATTCAAAACGACCGGATCCATAGCGTTTTTCCAAAGCTGCCAGTTCCTGCTTTCTGCCGATGAACATGGGATTCCCTCCTGCAAATAATATAGTCGTAATTAGCATAGTCGCAACTATACTAGTCATGACTATATTATCATATTTTCTCCCTGACTTCCAATTCCAACTTACTGTAAAACAGTTCATAGAAGCTTTTTGCCCTCTGGAAGGCCGGGAAGGGCGGCAGCCCCTTTTCCATTTGACCCTGCTGCCCGTTCCGCTCTATAATGGTTCCATCTCTGCACCACGAAAGGATGGTTCTCCATGTCCCCTGAAACATTTCTTGCGATCCTCACCCGGGCCGGCCGGCTGAAAACCGCCACCCGCCACTGCTGGACGGCTCCCGGCCGGCAGGAAAGCGTGGCGGACCATTCCTGGCGGATGGCTCTCATGGCCCTCCTGCTGTCCCATGAGCCGGAATTCCGGGAGCTGGACCTGGACCGGGTGATCCGGATGTGCCTGATCCACGACCTGGGCGAGTGCTTTACCGGCGATATTCCGAGCTTTCTCAAGTCCGGCCGCGACGAGGAGCGCGAGCGCTCGGCGCTGGAGGCCTGGGTCGCTTCGCTTCCCGCGCCGTACAGCGTGGAGCTGAAGACGCTCTACGCCGAGATGGACGCGCTGGAAACGCCGGAGGCCAAGCTCTATAAGGCGCTGGACAAGCTGGAGGCGGTGATCTCCCATAACGAATCCCCGCTGGACACGTGGCTGCCGCTGGAGTACGACCTGAACCTGACCTACGCCAACGATAATGTGGCATTCTCCCCCTATCTGACCGCCTTGCGGCAGGCCGTCCGTCAGGAGACGGAGGAAAAGGTGGCAAAAGGGGAGTAAATCCTATACGGAGCGTAATTCCATGCTGTAATTATACAACATGGAATTAAAAATCGACCCCGCGATAAGTGCAGAGGGGACGTTAAACATTCGTAGGGGCGGGGGTCTACCCCGCCCTTGGCCCCCTCTGAGAGGGGGAGAGAGCCGTGCGCTGCCAGTGGCAGATGAAGCACGGCGAACGAGTGGCAGCGGTCAAAATTTCAGCGGCTTACATGCCGCTGCGAAATTTTGGGCACCGCAACAGGTCATGGCGAGCATAAGCGAGACTGGGGGGAGAGAACAAAAGCCTTGAATTCTCTCCCTCCGTCATGACCGCAGGTCATGCCACCTCCCTCTGAGAGGGAGGCAATAAAATAACACCACCGACACACAAACAAAAACCGGACTCCTTTCGGAAGCCCGGTTTTTGCTGTTTATAAGGGGTGAGAAACTCACAATGGAAAGCAGTGTTTATTTGGCAGCAGCGGCCTTCTTCTGAGCGCTCAGCGCCTTGATGCCCTGTACCACCAGGTCGATGGCCAGAATCACCAGCAACACGCCGATGATACCGCGGATGTAGCACCACACCACGCCTTCGCCGCCAGCGGCGATACCGGCGACCTGAGCCTTGATGGTGAACACCAGAGAGGTCAGAGTGACGACCAGCATGAAGAACATGGGGAAGTAGAACATCTTGTTGTTGCGGCCGATCTTACCCAGCCAGCAGCACACAGCCAGCAGACCCAGAGCGGCCAGCAGCTGGTTGGCAGCGCCAAACAGCGCCCAGATCTTGGCATAACCGGTCAGGCCCAGCGCCACGCCGGCCACCACGGTGATACCGGTGGCAACATAGGGGTTGGTGATGACGCGCTTCCAGCCCTTCAGATCCTCGCGGGTCTGGCCGGGCTCCACGAAGAACTCAGCGAACATGTAACGGGCCAGACGGGTAGCGGTATCCACGGAGGTCAGGCAGAATGCGGACACAGCCAGGATAAGCATGGAGTACACGGCGTTGTAGCAGCCGTCACCGAACACCTTGGAGAACATGGAGGCCAAGCCGGTGGCGAACACGACGGTAGGAGTCGTGGTGGTGCCGTCAGCATACTGCGCCCAGATGTAACCGACAGCGCAGACGGAGATCAGAGCCAGAGCGCACTCGATCAGCATGCCGCCGTAAGCGATGGGCTTGGCGTCCTTCTCCTGATCCAGCTGCTTGGAGGTGGTGCCGGAGCCAACCAGAGAGTGGAAGCCGGACACAGCACCGCAGGCGATGGTCACGAACAGAGCGGGGAACATATAACCCAGAGAAGTGCCACTGGGCGCCAGAGTGTCATAGAAGCCGGTGAAGGCGGGCATGTCCACAGTGGGGGCGCAGCCGATGATACCCACAACAGCCAGAACCATCATGCCGTACAGCAGGAAGGAGCTCAGGTAGTCACGGGGCTGCAGCAGGATCCACACGGGGGTGACGGAAGCGACGCCGATGTAGATACCCACAATGATCATCCACACGGTGTAGCTCAGATAGATGGGGTGCCAGTTCAGGCCGATGACCATGCAGACCACGATGCCGATGACGCCGATCACGGTAGCCACGCCCAGAGGCGCATTGCGGCGATAGACAAAGAAGCCGAACAGGATCGCCATCAGGATGAACATGATGGAGATGATGGCGGTGGAGGCGTTGGCGGCGGAAGCGGCCTTATCCAGCACGCCGTCCACATAGGTGGCCTTGAAGGTGTTGGCCACGATGGAGGCGAAGGCAGCCACCACCAGGATCAGGGTCAGGTAAGCGAACACGATGAACAGCTTCTTGGCCTTGGCGCCGATGGCGTCGCCGATGACCTCGCCGATGGATTCGCCCTTGTGGCGGATGGAAGCGAACAGTGCGCCGAAGTCGTGCACGCCGAAGAAGATACCGCCGATCAGGACCCACAGCATCACGGGAACCCAGCCGAACACAGCCGCCTGAATGGGGCCGTTGATGGGGCCGGCGCCGGCGATGGAGGAGAAGTGATGGCCCATCAGCACAGGAGCCTTGGCAGGGCAGTAGTCCTTGCCGTCTTCCATGGTATGAGCAGGAGTAGGACGGGAGTTGTCAACGCCCCACTTCTTGGCCAGCCAGCCGCCGTAGAAAATATAGCCTACGACCAGAACTGCGCAGCCGATGATAAGGAACAAAGCAGCATTCATAAAGCTCTCTCCTTTCTGAACAAGTTTTTCTTTTGCTTATGAAACAGGCCCCGGTTAAAGACCTGCGCTGCACTGTGTCCGCTGCGGTTGGTGCTGACCGATTCCTCCGGCAGCACCGCCAGCGCGGTATGGAAATCCATCCAGCCCCAATAGGACATTTTGAAGCTCTTGTACAGCTTGCACTGCTTCAGCGCCTTTTTCGCATCCTCGTCGCAGCTGTCGCATACGAACAGGGCTGTGATGTAGGTGTACATGTGGTTGGGGCCGGGCTTGATGCGGGCCATGCCCTCGTCATAGGCCAGCTTTTCGCACTGGTCATAGATCTCTTTCGTCAGGTGGGGCACATTGAACAGGTACACATACTCAAAGCTGTTGGCTTCCCAAAGCTTGGCTTTTTTCGACAGCACGTATTTCGAGGATTCCGCATAAAAATCCATCTGCGCCGCCAGCGGCTTTCCGTGCTCCTCCCACCGCCGCCCCGGTCTTGAAAT
>OGOP01001230.1_pt1 | contig 18960 bp, 24 predicted proteins | sample 1552591 | NCBI WGS metagenome assembly OGOP01 (sample SAMEA2580120, study PRJEB22360) | human gut metagenome | biome: human gut; feature: human-associated habitat; material: faeces | place: Denmark | collected 2008/2010 | reverse complement strand
AAAGGAATCAGAAAGCCTTGATTTTACTGGGCTGAAGATTCCGAGAGATTATTTTATCTAAAAGGAGGATAATTGGATTATATAGAAAATATGAATATTGAAAAAATACTGGCATTATATAAAGAATTAGAAGAATATTTAAGAAAATATGGTGATGATTCGATATTGCAGTCGTATAAGATAGTAAAAAGAATTATTGTATTTTTAGAATCGGATAGTACTAAGGATGAAAAGGAAAAATTTTTAATTCAGAGTTATAAGTCTTTATTTCCTGGAAAGGGGGCTTTGTCTGAATTTTATATATGGGATAATGATGTAAAAACTAGAAGAAAATTAAATGAGCCATTTGATATAATACATCATGAATTATGGGAAAATATGAAAAAGTATGTATAAAAAATTTTTTGCTTGGGACCATGAGTTTTTAATTGTGTTAGTAAGGTTGAAAATCTTGTCTAACAAGAGAATACATGAAGCGATAATATTTGATGAAATAAGATAATTATTGAAAAATTTAAAACAAATAAGTTTTGTTAAATTTAGTGCATTCTTTAAGAAGATTATCTGATAGTTAACCTGAATTTGATTAAAAGAGGTGGATATTGTTGGTACCCCAAATATTGTATGAAAGTTTACAGTATATAGTTTTTGGCAGTTTTTATACGGGGCATTATCCAAAATCGTTATAGTTCACATACCTGAGAACTGTAACGGCAGAAGCATAGCAGAATATATGTAAAGAAAACTATCACAATGGAGATTATAATAAATGGGACAGTACAAAATGCCTGTCCGATCAGATGTTACTATATTCCTTGTATTACACAACCAACCAGGAAGAAATCCTGCTAGCAAAAGAAACATTGCAACAGGTAAGCATGGAAATGCAGCAGGTAGAAAATAAGGCAAAAAAGGATAATACGATAAGTGTTGCGAAAGAGATCGGTTCCTTTGGAATCTCTTTGATACCATTTCTTGGAGATGGAAAGGACCTACAGGAATCTATCAGTGGATTGGACCTGATAACCGGAAAAAAGCTATCTGCGTTGAATCGAGTATTAGCAGGAGCCTGTGTCATTGTACCAGTAATTAGTGGTTCCATGGTAAGGACAGCAGGAAAGAATGCAGATATAGCAGAAAAGATGAGCCTGTTATCGGAAAAGCAACTGTTTAAAAAGGTAGGAAAAGGCATTGCTATGTGTGAAGATGCCAAAAAAGAAATGGAACAGCTTATCCAAGGGATCCGAACTATGCTGGAAGAAGATGCAGATATCAAAAGGCTGTTTGCAAAGAACAAAAACACTGGACTACAAGTAGAGATTGCAGGAGTGGGAAAAGTATCTTTGGAGGAAGCAGAGAAGCTGGTTGGTAAGGATGTACGGTGGAGTAGAGGTGAGAGTGGTAGTAATAAAATAGCTAGTAATGGATTGAAAATAATTAATGGGAAGGTAGACGGTAAGATTCCATTGGATGAATATCAAGATATTTTTAGAAAAAGTGTTCATAATGAAAATTCGGATACAATGACTTTAGGTAAATTTAGACCTACTATTAATCCAGATGGTAGCGAAAATTGGAAAATTGCAGGCAACGATTCATACAATGTAATAGCGCATAGTAATGGGGATATGTATTTTGACATGAAGGATGGTTTATACGATGCTACGCTTGATAATTATAATTTGTCATATCAAAATATGTTTGATGATTTTAATGTACCAGCATTAGACATGGCTGCAAATGCAGGAAAAACTATTAGATTTACACATAATCCAGAGTTGAAAGAGTATGCAGGGACATTTACCGATAAGGAATGGAAGTATTTGCAGAAAAAATGGGGATACTTATATTTAAGAGAAGAAGGAGGATTTTGGTATGCAGAAAAGTAATGCAAATGAAACTGCCAAGGAGATAATTAGAAGTGCAAAGCTAATATTTGGAGATAGGATAAATCACATAACCCTTTCTTCGGTTACAGATGAACCCTATAAAATGTTTAGTATAAAATTTACACTTTATAATTACTACATTATTACATATAACTATGATAGAGGTCATTTTGGGTGTAGTATTTTATATGGAGAAGATACTGTGCCATTACAAAGCAATATAGAATGGGATGATGAGTGTAATTATGAGATATATTGGAAAGAGATAGATAAGTTGGTTAGATTGAGGATACCAGATAAATATTTGGAGAAATATGGGTGGTTATGATTTTAAGAGGAGTAGGGCAGCTGGTTAAGTGTGGTTTCCGAAGAATTGGACATAAATAGACACAAGGAATGCGGGGGAATATGTTGCAAAGATTTTAAAAACGTAAATAACCTGAAGTGCTAAAAGAAAAGATGATATCTGTTTCCTATGATTGAGAAAATGTTGTAAAAAGTGCTATGTCAATGGGAAGCATATCGGTTTGCTAGAGCATTGAGAAGAGGTCAGGAGTATATTAAAGGAAAGCGTAGACAAGATTGACCGAATAAATTTTGACTATGCGATGGACAAAATCCCTATCTTAGAAGATTACGTGAAGATATTGAATGAAGCTATGTACCTATTTAGATACTTATTAAGGAGTTTGTATTATGCTATGGGATATCGTAGATAAAGAAAAATATTACATATATATAAACAGAGATATTAATTTGAAAAGAAAAATTTTCGAGGCGAATGAAGAAGATCAAATATATATAAATTATAAAGGCTTTAATGTAACAATACCTATGTTAGTATGGGAGCTTGGAGAGGATTTGAATTTAGCATCAATAGAGAATGTCCGTATTGAGGGAGAAGATTGCTTCGATAAACATTTTGTCATTAAAAAGGAAGACAAAGATAACTTTTTGAATGAAATATATTTCTTCGTGGTTGATAATAATATGGATTCTGTGTTACAAGAAAGATATCGTGTAAATTGGGAATGATTATTTTACTGTATTTTTATTATGACAAGTTGATGAATGACATACGAATCTGGTGTAGGTGGAGTGTATCTGGACGGAATTAGCCAGCATAGGTGGACCATTTGTAATGCCGATAGAAAAATGAGAAAACTATTGCATTGAAAAAAAAGCTATGTTATAATGAAAAAGTTGTTTATAACAGTATTATAATTGAATCGGTTGGGAACCGATAGAAGAGGTGAAACTATGAGAAAAGGAATACATCCAGATTATTATCAGGCTACAGTAACATGTAACTGTGGTAACACATTTGTAACAGGATCTACAAAGGAAAGCGTGCATGTGGAAATTTGTTCTAAGTGCCATTCTTTCTACACAGGTCAGCAGAAGGCAATTAAGGCCCGTGGAGCTATTGATAAGTTCAACCGTAGATATGGTTTAACACAGTAAAATAGTCAATTGAAATGGTCACAAATTCAGTGCAAAAACTGGACTTGTGACCTTTTTGCTATAAAATAGCCATGCAGTTTGGTATCTAACAACACTTCGAGCAAGCTTGCTTGCAGAGGAGTGTTGTTAGATACCAAACTATAGGGCGATAGCCCTGCATGAAGATTTTCCAACGAGAAAAGAAGAAAGAGAAAGAAAAGAGGGGGAAAATCAGAATGCGCATGGCGTGAAAAGAAGAATGAGCAAGCTTGCTTGCAGAGAAGCGTTGCTTGATACGAAACTATAGGGCGATAGCCCTGCATGAAGATTTTCCAACGAGAAAAGAAGAAAGAGAAAGAAAAGAGGGGGAAAATCAGAATGCGCATGGCGTGAAAAGAAGAATGAGCAAGCTTGCTTGCAGAGAAGCGTTGCTTGATACGAAACTATAGGGCGATAGCCCTGCATGAAGATTTTCCAACGAGAAGAGAAAAAAGAGAAGGAGAAGCAGAGGAAAATCAGCAATATTTAAAATATAGAACGAAAGAATACAGGGAAAGTGGTGAGAAGATTGAAAAGTTCAGGAATTGGCGGACAGGCAGTTATTGAAGGTGTCATGATGAAAAATAAAGACCAGTATGCAGTTGCTGTTCGTACCCCAGATAATGAGATTGTGGTGGACAAACAAGAATACCATAGTGTGGCAGAAAAGCATCCTTGGATGAGACTGCCGCTGATACGAGGCGTGGTAACTTTTGTAGAATCGCTTAGTATTGGAATGAAAACGCTCACATATTCGGCCAGTTTTTATGAAGAAGAGGAAGAACAGGGTAAAAAAGAGAAAAAAGAAGAAAAGAAAGAAAATCGATTTGAAGGAATTATTATGGGTTTTACCGTGGTGATTGCTCTTGTGGTTGCAGTTGCCCTTTTCATGATTTTACCATGGTTTATAGCGGAACAGGCAGGTAGTTTAATTGAAAATACGATTGTGCAGGCACTTATGGAAGGCGTATTGAGGCTTGCAATTTTTATTTTATACGTGTTTGCTATTTCCCTGACAAAAGATATTAAGCGTGTATATATGTACCATGGAGCGGAGCATAAGACGATTAACTGTGTGGAAAATGGATTGGAACTTACGGTAGAAAATGTAAGAAAACAGTCAAAGGAACACAAAAGATGTGGAACCAGTTTTCTACTTTATGTTATGGTAATCAGTATTCTCTTTTTTATGTTTATTCGTGTAGAGGAACCGCTTCTTCGTATAGTGCTTCGTATTGTATTGATTCCTGTGGTAGCAGGAGTTTCCTATGAATTTATCCGATTTGCAGGCAGCCATGATGGAACTATCATTACCATTCTTAGCAAACCCGGATTATGGATGCAGGCACTTACCACAAGAGAGCCAGATGATTCTATGATAGAGGTTGCCATTCAATCGGTAGAGGCAGTATTTGACTGGAAGGCATATCAGAAAGAAATGGAAATGTCAGAAAAGTCTTCTATGGTTACTATGCGGCATCCAGATGCGGAAGAGGAAGAACCGGAAGTAGTGGTTAGCAATAAAAACAAAACAGAAACTGCACAGCCACACAGGGTTGCAGCCGTGAAAAAGGCAGATAAGAGAACAAGACGTGGTGCATATTTCCATGAGCCTGTTGTAGAAAGAAAGCAGGAAAGTGACCAGACAGAAACAGATACGGAAAAAACAGAGAAAATAGAAAAGAAGGAAACGCAGGTGCATCATGTAGCATCTCTAAAAAAGGCTACAGGAACCAGACATCCAATGCAGCCTATTGAAGAACTTCGTAGGGATGGCATTTTGGAAGATTCAGAGTCGGATGATGCAGATGATGAGATTTTAAGTGCTTTGGATAAGTTCTTCGAGTAAAAAATGGTATATAGAAAGTAAAATACATTGCAAGGAGGTAGGTATATGACATTAGAAGTGTTGCTTCAAGAAGGAACGGCAGAGCTTATGCAAGCTGGAATTTCGGATGCGGAAATTGATGCCATGTACCTGCTGGAGTATACCTTTTCTATAAAGAAGATAGATTTCCTATTGGATAGGAAGAAAGAAGCGAAGATAGAAAAGATAGAATTATATCGTTCCTATATTGCCAAGAGAAAGGCGCATGTTCCATTACAGCATATTATTGGAAGCCAGGAATTTATGGGATATGAATTTATGGTGAATGAACATGTTCTGATACCTAGACAGGATACGGAAATTTTAGTAGAAGAAGCTTTAAAATATGCGGAAGGAAAACGTGTGTTGGATATGTGCACGGGGTCAGGTTGTATTATTTTAAGCTTAAGTAAACTTTGCCATTTGCAAAAGGCTGTTGGAGTGGATTTTTCAAAGAAAGCGTTGGAAGTTGCTAAGGAAAATGGGACTCGTTTAAATTGTGAAGTACAATGGATTCATAGTGATTTGTTTTCTAATGTAACCGAAAAGTATGATGTAATTGTTTCGAATCCACCTTATATTGAGACTAAGATAATAGATACATTGATGGAAGAGGTGCGAGAGCATGAGCCTGTTATGGCATTAGATGGTGGAACAGATGGATTAGATTTTTACAAACGTATTATTTCGGAATCACAAAATTTTCTATTACCAAATGGATGGCTTTGTTTTGAGATTGGATATAATCAAGGTGAGGCGGTAAAACAGCTTATGGAACAGGCTGGATTTGTGGAGTGCCATATTGTAAAGGATTTGCCAGGGTTGGATCGAGTCGTATGTGGTTGCTGGAGTGTAGAACATGGATAGCGGTTGTTATTTGTGAGCAGTATTCGGAATAGTTACAAAGAAAGGAAGAACAACATGTTTGATAGATTGGAAGATTTAGGAAGAAGATTAGAGGAAATTCTAAACCAGCTTGGTGAGCCTGGCGTGGCGAATGATCAGAATTTATATCGTAAATTAATGAAAGAACAGGCAGAATTAGCACCTATTGTAGAAAAATATAATGAGTACAAGGCTGCAAAAGAAGGAATTGAGGACAGTTTAGCAATCTTGGATGAAGAAACAGATGAAGAAATGCGTGAACTTGCCAAGGAAGAATTGAATGATTGTAAGGAACGTTTGGCAGAAACAGAAAATGAACTTAAAATTTTGTTGTTGCCAAAAGATCCAAATGACGAAAAGAATGTTATTGTGGAAATTCGTGCAGGTGCAGGTGGTGATGAGGCTGCCTTATTTGCCGCAGAGTTGTATCGAATGTATGTACATTTTGCAGAGGCAAACCGTTGGAAACCAGAGCTTATCAGTGTAAATGAGAATGGAATTGGTGGTTTTAAAGAAGCTGTCTTTATGATTAATGGGGAGGGTGCGTACTCAAAATTAAAATATGAAAGTGGTGTGCATCGTGTACAGAGAATACCAGCGACAGAGTCTGGCGGACGTATTCACACTTCTACGGCAACAGTAGCAATTATGCCAGAGGCGGAAGAAGTGGATGTTGAGATTGACATGAACGACTGTAAATTTGATGTATTCCGTGCATCTGGTAATGGTGGACAGTGTGTCAATACAACGGATTCAGCTGTTCGTTTGACGCATATTCCTACAGGTATTGTTATTTCTTGTCAGGATGAAAAATCACAGCTTAAAAATAAAGATAAGGCATTAAAGGTATTGCGTTCCCGTTTATATGATTTAAAGATGCAGGAAGCACAGGATGCAGAGGCAGAGGCAAGAAGAAGTCAGGTAGGAACAGGAGATCGTTCCGAAAAGATTCGTACTTACAACTTCCCACAGGGACGTGTAACTGACCATAGAATAAAGTTTACTTCTCATAGATTACAGGAAGTATTAAACGGAGACATTCAGGAAATTTTGGATAACTTAATTGCAGCCGACCAGGCAGCGAAGTTGGCGAAGATGAATGAGGAAGGCTAGGAATTGTTGACTTCATTCGTTTGCTGAAACATATCAATTAAATAGAATGGTAGAAAACGGTCTTTGACATATGTCATTGACCGTTTTTCAGTTTTGGGTGTAAGAGATTATGCCTCCATGTTTAGGGGGCTAAGTGTTCTAAGAATAAAAATATTGAATGAGGGTATAATTATGGTATAATTAGAACATAATAAAGGGGGTGTAGATTATGCCACAAATAATTCCAATTAAAGATTTGAAAAATACATCAGAGATTTCTGAAATGTGCCATAAGACAGAGGAACCTATTTATGTTACCAAAAACGGTTATGGTGATATGGTCATTATGAGCATGGAGGTTTATGAATTAACAATGAAACAACTTACTATGTACAGAGATATTGAAATATCTGAAGAGCAAATGGCGACAGGACAGGTAAAAGATGCGAGGGCTGCACTGAAAGAAACGAGGAAAAAGTATGGCTTATAAATTAAATGTTACTGAACATGCCGATGAAATGCTTGGTAATCTTGTATATTATTTGATGTATCGTTTGAAGAACAAACAGGCAGCGGAGCGTTTGCTTGATAAGATAGACAGTATATATGATAGGTTGGAAGAGAATCCGTTTCAGTTTCCAGAGAGTAGGGATACCTATCTGGCAAAGAGAGGATATCGTGAGGCAGTTGTGCCACAGATGGGCTATATTATTGTATTTGCTGTAAGAGTGAATGTTGTAAATATAGTTGGAATATTCCATCAGATGGAAAATTATGAGAGAAAATTGTAATTAATATATTTTGAGAAAAATAGGGTCATGCATGACTCTATTTTTTTATAAATAGAAAGTGTTGTGAGAGAATGTCCAATGCAAGCAGAGTATTTTAAACGTTTTTGATTTGCAAGTAATTAGAGTAAACAGTCATTTGATCATTTTGACGCTTGTATGGTTTGGCGTTTTATGAAGAAGTTTGACAAAATTATTATTTTTTTGATTGAAAATGAAAGAAAATGATTGACAAAATTGACGGAATGTGAGAGAATAAGGATAGAAAGAGAGAAAAACCTTCATAAACAATCAAAATAAATCAAAAACTAGAAAAGGAGGGATTTCATGTTATCAGAAGAAAGGCACAGTGTGATTTTGCAATTGTTGCAGGAACGAAAAGCGGTGACGGTTACAGAATTTACAAAAATATTGGGAATTTCAGAGTCCACCATTCGGAGAGATTTGAATACATTAGCAGGAATGGGAAAGATTAATAAAGTACATGGCGGTGCTACTGTTATAGAAGAAGAGCGGAAGACAATCGAAGAAAATGTGGCAGAGAAGGAAGTAAAAAATGTAGAAGAAAAAAATAAAATCGTAAAATATGCAGCAGGTTTGATACGGGATGACGATTTTATTTACTTAGATGCAGGAACGACCACTGGAAAATTAATTGATTGTATCAAGCGTACAAAAGCAGTGTTTGTAACCAATGGAATTTTTCATGCTAAAAGATTAACACAAAAAGGGATCAAGGTTTTTTTACTTGGTGGTGAATTAAAACTATCAACCGAGGCAATGATAGGTATGACAGCGTTAGATGCGTTAAAACAGTATAATTTTACCAAAGCATTTCTTGGAGCCAATGGAATTCATGAGCAATATGGTTTTACCACACCAGATCCTGCTGAGGCAATGATTAAAAAAGAAGTTATGAACCGCAGTTTTATGCGATGTGTATTGGCGGATAGTAGTAAGTTCGGTCAGATTAGTTCTGTCTCTTTTGGAAATCTCAGTCAGGCATGTATCGTGACTGACCGGTTAAAAAATAAAAAATATGCGGATTATACCGTAATAAGGGAGGTGGGACTATGATTTATACAGTGACATTCAATCCAGCATTGGATTATATTATGCGGGTGCCAAGTCTTGAAACGGATACAGTGAATCGAACGGACAGCGAAAGTGTTTTTTATGGTGGAAAGGGAATTAACGTTTCCATTATATTAAGTCGTTTGGAAGTACCCAATGTTGCACTGGGATTTATAGCAGGTTTTACGGGAAGAGAAATTCAAGACGGCGTGAAAGCACAGGGTGTGGAGACAAAGTTCATTCCCTTGGAACAGGGTTTGTCTCGTATCAATGTGAAGATTAAAAATGCAGAAAAAAAAGAAGAGACAGAAATTAATGCACAGGGACCTAAAATTCCAGAAGATAAATTGCAGGAATTGTACGAACAATTAGAACAATTAACTGCTGATGATATGCTTGTTTTGGCGGGCAGCATTCCAAATACATTACCTAGTGATGTTTACGAACAGATTATGAAACGTTTACAGAGCAAACAGGTACCGATTGTGGTAGATGCGACGAAGGATTTATTGAAAAATGTGTTGAAATATCATCCATTTTTAATAAAACCGAACAATTTTGAATTGGGTGAGATGTTTGGTGTTACCTTGCATTCAAAGGAAGAAATCGTCCATTATGCCAAAGAATTACAAAAACTTGGAGCTAGAAACGTAGTAGTATCCATGGCTGGTGATGGTTCCATTCTGGTAACAGAAGATGGAGAGGTGCATCAAATGGGCGTAGCCAAAGGTACGGTGAAAAATTCTGTAGGAGCAGGGGATTCTATGGTAGCTGGCTTTGTGGCAGGTTATATACAAAAGGGTGATTATGCATATGCATTAAAGCTGGGAACGGCAGCTGGTGGTGCAACGGCATTTTCAGATGATCTTGCAACGAGAGAAAAGATACAAGAAACATTAAAAAGTTTATAACCCTTTTCCGATTGTGTGGCGGATAAAAAGGGGTAAAAAGGAGGAGTTGTTATGAGGATTACAGATTTATTAAAGGAAGATGGAATTGTCTTAAATGGTAGTCCAAAGGACAAAATGGATGCAGTCGATCAGTTGGTAGCATTGCAGGATAAAGCAGGAAATCTTCTGGATAAAGAAGAGTACAAAAAGGGAATTTTAGCAAGAGAACAGCAGGGAAGCACAGCAATTGGAGAAGGAATTGCCATTCCACATGCTAAAAATGCAGGAGTAAAGCAAGCAGGACTTGTAGCAATGACTGTTCCGAATGGTGTAGATTATGAAGCATTGGATGAGCAACCATCAAATTTGTTCTTTATGATCGCAGCGCCAGAAAAGGGTGGAGATGTCCATTTAGAGGTATTGTCCAGATTGTCCATGTTATTGATGGATGAGGATTTTCGCAAAAAGTTATTAGCAGCGAAGGATAAAAAGGAATTTTTAAAATGCATTGATGAGGCACAAAATGAAAAATTCCCTGAAGAAGCGAAAAAAGAGCCAGAGAAGAATAACGAGGGATATCGTATCTTGGCTGTAACGGCTTGTCCAACCGGAATCGCACATACTTACATGGCAGCAGAGGCATTGGAAAAGAAAGGAAAAGAGATGGGTTATCCATTAAAAGCGGAAACCAATGGTTCTGGCGGAGCTAAAAACATTCTGACAAAAGCGGAAATCGAAAAGGCAGATGGTATTATCATAGCGGCAGATAAAAATGTAGAGATGGCTCGATTTGATGGAAAAAAGGTGTTGAAAGTAAAAGTTTCGGATGGTATCCACAAACCAGAACAGCTGATCCAGAAGATTGTAGATGGAGAAGCTCCGGTTTATCATCATCATGGAGCGAAGGAAGAAGATACAAGTGGAGAAAAAGAAGGAGTTGGTCATCAGATTTATAAACATTTGATGAACGGTGTTTCGCATATGCTTCCATTTGTTATTGGTGGTGGAATTTTAATTGCATTAGCATTCTTGTTGGATGATTATTCCATTGATCCGAAAAACTTTGGTACCAATACACCAGTAGCAGCGTGGTTTAAAACGATTGGTGGATATGCATTTAACTTTATGTTACCTGTACTTGCAGCTTATATTGCAATGAGTATTGCAGACAGACCGGGACTTGCAGTTGGGTTTGTAGGTGGTTATATTGCAACCGTTGGTTCTACCTTTGCTTCACCTGGTGGTGTTTCTGGTGGCGCATCTGGTTTCCTTGGTGCAATGGTTGCCGGTTTTGCAGGTGGATATTTGATGTTAGGGTTGGAAAAATTATGTGAGAAACTTCCAGATGCGCTGGAAGGCATCAAACCAGTATTTATTTATCCTTTAGTTGGAGTGCTGATGATCGGAGTTGTAATGTGCGCATTGGATCCAGCAGTTTCTTGGTTAAACAACGCACTTTATAATGGATTAAGTTCCATGAGTGGAAGCAGTAAGATTTTATTAGGTATTATTCTTGGAGGTATGATGTCTGTAGATATGGGAGGTCCGGTAAATAAGGCAGCTTACTTATTTGGTACCGCATCTCTTGCAAATCAGAGTGAAGCAGGATTTATGATTATGGCGGCTGTTATGGTTGGCGGAATGGTTCCTCCACTTGCCATTGCACTTGCTACTACATTTTTCAAGAACCGCTTTACTTCAGATGAGAGAAAATCAGGTGTAGTAAACTATATTATGGGTCTTTGCTTTATTTCAGAAGGAGCCATTCCATTTGCAGCGGCAGATCCATTGCGTGTCATTCCATCTTGTGTAATCGGTTCTGCTGTAGCAGGCGGTTTATCAATGGCATTTGGATGTACACTTCGTGCGCCACATGGAGGATTGTTTGTAGTTCCAGTAATTGGAAATTGGGCATTGTTCCTGTTAGCATTAGCAATCGGCTCTGTGGTAGGTATGTTCTTATTGGCATTGCTTAAGAAACCAATTGCGAAGAAGGCTTGAAAATAATATAAATTTAATCAAAATAAACAATTAAGAGAGAAAAGAAAGGGGTAATTATTATGGTAACAGAAAAATTTACAGTAAAAAATGAACAGGGATTGCATATGCGTCCAGCAGGTGTCTTATCAAAGGCAGCAGCAAAATATCCATGTGAGGTAAAGCTGAATGTAGGAGATAAGCAGATTAACGCAAAGAGTATAATGATGATCATTGGTGGCTGCATTAAATGTGGTATGGAAGTAGAAGTAGTCTGCAATGGAGAACAGGAAACAGAATGTTTAGCAGAACTTAAAGAATTATTCTTATCAGGATTTGGAGAATAGTTACTATTCACATCCGATTTGTATCAAGCAACTAGACACGTCGTGCTTGTGCGTAAGGGGCTGGTTGCTTGATGCAAAGCTGCCGTGTAGGCAGTTCTTCTGTACAGGAGGAAAAGGGAAGCTGCTGATTTTGCAGCGTTCTGCGCAGGTTTTGCACAGATTTTTCTGAATGTAGAGAAGAAAAGCTGTGAATAGTAACGGAGAATAGTTGTTTTCATAAGTTAGGACTTGCATGAAAATTGTAGGTCCTAATTCTCAAAAAACAGAAAGAGGTGATTGGGATGATACAGGGAATTGGGGCTTCCAAAGGATATGGGGTTGGAACAATTGTACGAATTGAGGAGACAGATTTAAGTTTTGAGGATAAAAAGATAACGGATGTGGATGCAGAGGTTGCACGTTTTCAAAAAGCGGTAGAAGATTTTACCGAGAAAACGATGGATATGGCTGCGAAGATGCGAGAACAGGTTGGAGAAAAAGAAGCGGAAATCTTAGAGGGGCATGTGATTATGGTATCCGATCCTGCCATGGCAGATGAGGTTACAAATCAGATAAAGGACGGAAGTTGTGCGGAACGTGCTTTGTGGAATGTCTGTGATATGTTCATTCAGATTTTTTCGATGGCAGAAGATGAGCTTACCAACCAGCGTGTGACGGATGTACAGGATATGCGTAACCGTTTGCTGAAAATATTGCTTGGAAAAGAGGAAGTAGATATTAGTCAAGTACCCAAAGGAACGATTTTAGCGGCCAGAGACTTGACACCATCCATGACGGTGGGATTGCATAAGGAAAATGTAGTTGGTATTCTTACGGAAGTGGGTGGAAAAACATCTCACTCAGCGATTCTTGCGAGAGCCTTGGAAATACCAGCAGTATTAAGCATTCCAGATATTATGCAAACGGTAAAAGATGGACAGGAAGCTGCTTTAGATGGTGATTTGGGTGTGGTAATTTTGGACCCTTCCGAAGAAGAAAAGGCGGAATATCATGCGAAGCGAGAGCAATATTTAAAAGAGAAAGAGGCACTTCGTGCATTGGTAGGAAAACCTACAATAACAGCGGATGGAAAACAGGTAGAATTGGTTTGTAACATTGGAAAACCACAGGATAGTGACATGGTGTTGGAACGAGATGGAGAAGGTGTTGGATTGTTCCGTACAGAATTTTTGTTTATGGACCGCACCAATACGCCTTCCGAGGAAGAACAGTTCCAAGCATATAAGCAGGTTGCAGAAACCATGCAGGGAAAACCTGTGATTATTCGTACGTTAGATGTAGGTGGCGATAAGGAAATACCATATTTGAATCTGGAGAAAGAGGATAATCCATTTCTTGGATATCGAGCAATTCGTGTCTGCTTAAAGCAAAAAGACTTATATCGAGCACAGCTTCGAGCGCTTCTTCGTGCCAGTGCATATGGAGATATTCGCATTATGGTTCCTATGGTTACTTGTCTGGATGAACTTCGACAGGTAAAAGAGATTCTTGGCGAGTTGATGAAGGAATTGGATCAGGAACAGATTTCATACAACAAAGAAATAAAGGTAGGTATCATGGTAGAAACACCTGCCGCATCTCTTATGGCAGACTTACTGGCAAAGGAGGCAGATTTCTTTAGTATAGGAACAAACGATTTGACACAATATACGATGGTAGTAGATCGTGGTAATGCACAGGTAGCATATTTGTATTCCGCTTACAATCCAGCAGTATTACGTTCTATCGCACATGTAATTGCCTGTGGAAATAAAGCTGGTATTCCAGTGGGAATGTGTGGAGAAGCCGCAGCAGATGAAAAGCTTATTCCATTGTTATTGGCATATGGATTGGATGAATTTAGTGTTAGTGCAACTTCAGTATTAGCCACTCGAAATACGATTGCAAAGTGGACGATAGAGGAAGCAAAGGCATTAGCCAAAGAGGTGGAAGGCCTTGGAACCAGAGAAGAAGTAGAGCAATTGTTAGAACAACGAAAAAAATAAAGAAAAAAATAAAGAAAAAAAGGGTGTCGTAGATGGCATCCTTTTTTGCTATTGCATGTTGCTGCATTGATAATGTATAGAATAGAAATTCTCAATTTGATTTACTTAAAGAAAAATATACCAAAATATAAATTTCTATAAGCAAATTTAAGTAAAAATAATGTTTGATTTATATAAACACTTGAAAAAGAAAAGAACTTATAATATAATATTATCACAAGAAAATGTTTTAGAGAGTTGGAAACTTAAAAAGAGAGCTACTTTCTAAAAATAAATATGAACGATAAAAGGTAGGGAGAAAATATTATGAGAAAAAATTTAAAGTTTATTTTAGGTATGTGTTTTTTATTTGTTTGTGTTGCAATTAATCCAGATATAATTAAGGCAAAAGAACAAAATGTATGTGATATTAATGTGGTTGAGGTTGACGATAAAGAAATAACCTATGATAAACAGGAACTAAAAGATATCATATCTGTTTTACCAGACTGCAAACAACTAAATATAGGAGAGATGTTTCAATGTTATAACGCAAATACTTGTGAAGTTATTCGATACATACCTATATATAATTCTAAGAAATGTGTATATATTGCCACACTTGAAGAAAATAATACATTTTCGATTTCAAACGATGTGGAATTCATTAATAAAGTTTTTAAAAAATTTGATAATAGTGAAACAGTTTTACTATATATAGATGGAGATGAGTTGTATGCTGAAGATGAGAAAAAGAATGTTGTTGTAGATGAATTTCCAATTTTTGTAGAAAAAAATAAAAAGTTTCATAATTCATGTTTTAAAAATAAAATTAATCAATTGAAAAAGAGTGAAAATAGGGTGGGTACTACTAGGGTTACTTCACCGTATAGTACAAAAATGGAGTTAGGATTACCTTATGTAACATTAACAAAATCTAATGAAAATATCCATAAATGTAATATTACAAATTTTGTTCGGCAAGAGGAAAATAATTGCTGGGCAGCAACTGTTGCGACGATAGTAAATTATAAAAAAAACAAATCTTTAGAAGCGGGAGATGTGAACTTGGCTATGGGGATTAGTTGGTATTTAGCTGGTACTGTTAAGGATACCAAGAAAGCATTAAAACATTATGGATTATCTTATTCGATTAAATATGGTACACCTTTATCATGGGTTAAGGTTAAGGAGTCTATTGGACATAAGAAACCATTTTGTATGGGGTTTATTAGTGATGCTGTTGCTGGTCATATGGTTACTGGATATGGATATGCGACTGCTGATAAAAAGAAGTATATTGCGATATGGGATTCAAATGGAAAGTTTCGAATGCTAACATATGAAGGAAGTGATTCGTGTATAACAATGTATGGATATAAGTTTGTGTGGAAAGATACTGTTTATTGAGAGGAAATGAAATGAAGAAATCAAGAAAAAAATTATATATGTTAATGCTAATTTTAGTAGGAATAATTATAGTAGTTATAGTGTCCTATTGGCAAAATAGGACATTAAAGAAAAACACTTCCTCAAATGATGTATTTACAGAAGCGTATTTCGATGGTCTTGTTCAGGTAGAGAGTTGGACTGGGGAACAAAAGACGGATGAAGTAGATAAGTTACGGAAGTTTTGTAAGATATTAGAGGATTTGAAAATAAAAGAGATTGAAACTGAAAAGCAGTTAAATAAGTATGGCGGTTATTCTTATAAGCTGTGCTACAAAGGAAAGAAAGAAAAAATTGTTTCTATTATAGGTATAAGCGATACGAGGACAATCATAAGTGTAGACAAACATTATTATGAAACAGATAAAGCTATATTACCTGAGGTTGTAGAGCTATTTAGATAAACAGAAATGCAGCAATTGGAAAAATGACAGCGATATGTTTTTGAAAATATAACCAAATCAAGTAAGTCCCCTGCTCAATTGCGGAAAGCAATAAGCAGGGGACTTACTTGTATCAGGGGGGAGTGAGAGCTTCTCCTGATAAACTGCGAATATCCTTGACTACATGTGTTAGATTCGGATTATTCCAGGTAAGTTTTGTTCTAAGAGGAAGGCATCCAGATCACAGACTTTTTTTCGTTTTGAGACAAAAAATATAATTGCACTATCCCTCTGATCTTTGGCATATAAGGGAGCGAAGCGTGCTACTTTTAATAAAATTTGAAGTTCATCCAGAGAAAGCATCATCCCCATACCCAGACAGATAAGAGAATCTCTGGAAGGTTTTCTTGTGCCATTAAAAAGTTGGTATCCATATGTGCGATCCAATTCAGCACATTTAATTACATTTGCTTTTTTTAATTTCTTTTTTTGGAGGAGGTTTTCTAACCAGTCAGAAATAGCAATTTGTTGTAATTCCTGTTCATATGTACGATAGTAGTTTTCGATAGAAATTCCGCTGGTTAAAATTTCGAGTAATTCTTGTGTTCTGGCTTTCATAAGTGATTGTCTCTCCTTTGCTTCAATTATTATATGTTACCTATTTAGTTAATCACTAAATTTCTCAATTATTTTAAATATCTGGCATTTTCAAACGAAAGTCTTTGTGCAATTGTAAAAAATGTAAATTTATTGTACCATATATTATGAAAATAATACAATTGTTTCGTGTAAAAGAAGGAGAAAGAAAATATAGTTGTATGTTGCTGGATTTGCTAGAAGAATTGCAAAAGAAAAATATAGTACATAAAGATATCAACCCTTCTAATATTATTATATCTACGGATGCTGTTTTAAAATTGATTGATTTTGGTATTGCTCGGTCTTATCAACAGGAAAAAACAGCAGATACAGTTATTATGGGAACTGTGGGATATGCAGCCCCGGAACAATTTGGGTTTAGTCAGACAAATGAAAGAACAGATATGTACGCATTTGGAATTTTAATCAATGTAATGCTCACGGGGAAACTGCCAACAGAGTATTTAGTAGAATTAGAGCCTTTTCGAGGTATTGTAATGACTTGTACGCAGATTGACTATCGAAATCGCTATGAATCTTATGCTCAAATAAAGAAACAGTTAGTAGAGGATTCAAAAATTAGAAATAATGGCAGTAGTTTAAATAATAAAAAAGGGTACGGTATTCGTGAAATACCAGGCTTTCGTTCAGGCATCTGGTGGAAGGAAATTTTAGCTGTAATCGGTTATTTTTTTGGTTTTGCTTTTTTAATCAGTGTTGATTCCACCTATATCACTTTGCCTGATTTTCGGCAAAAGGTGCAAGGCGTTTTGTTAGCGTCTATCGCTATTATAGCACCGTATTTCTGTATATTAGATCCTTTTCATTGGTTTCAAAGGTGGTTGGATGATTGTAAAAAATGGGAACGTTATTTTATACGAATTTGTATTGCAACAGTCGTTTTTGTAATAGGGATATGCTTTGCACCTCGATTACCTCGACAATAACACACGGGATAGTAAAAAAATGTATGCAGATAGCATACCAAAATAGAAAAATTTTCCTTTATACTAAATAGCAGTTGATAGTTTTCGATGCAGTAGAAAACTACCAAAAAAACAGAGGAGGAAAAAATTTATGAAAAAACCAATTTGGAAACGCTGGTGGTTTTGGACAATTATAGTTGTAGTTGTCTTGTGTATTGTTGCAGGTAGTTCCGATTCATCAGATGAGGGTGCAAAAAAAGTAGAGGAAAGTAAAATAGAACAGACGGATACAAATAAGACAGATACGGCAAAAAAGGATACGAAAGACAAGAAAAAGGATGGTAAAGGTAAGGAAGAAAAAGAAGAGTTTTATGTTGGGAATAAGGTGAAATTAGGCGATTATGCGATAAAAGTGACAAAAGTATCTCATTCAAACGGAACCCAATATGATAAACCAAAAAGCGGAAAGGAATATGTAACAGTAATGCTTTCTATTTTCAATAATGGCGATAGTCAGGTTAGTTATAATGAGTTTGATTTTTCGTTACAAAATAGCAGCGGACAGGTAAGTGATGTTATATTTACAACAATAGACGAGGATACGGCTTTGAATTCAGGAGAATTAGTAGCCGGAGGAACGGTAAAAGGTTCTTTGACATTTGAGGCACCTAAAAATGACAAGAAGTTAGTATTACGATATCAGCCAGATTTTTGGAGTGATAAAGAAATTCAAATTCATTTGAATAAGAAAAAGTAATAGCTTTAACACAATCAAGAAAGTCCCACACTTCTATTGCATAGGGCAATAAGTGGCGGGATTTTCTTGTATCAGGATGGGTGTAAGCCCTTTCTGATATGCTGCGATAGCAGCTAATCGTGTTATAAGCAAGTAGCAGAGCGGATTGCGAATATCCACTTGACTTGATAAAAGGAAAAATAGAAAAGATTCGTTAAAGCAAGATTGGTTTAGCGAATCTTTTTTACGATATTCTTGCTTTTTCTTTTTTATATGTTATACTTAACATCAAGTGTAAAAAAATCTTTTTACACTCTAATATTCAGCCAAATCGGCAAACATTCCAATTAGGAACGTAACAGAAAAAAGGAAATATAGTCAAAGTAGTAGAGTTTTGTTATAATAATGCTAAAGATATAGAATACGCAAAGAAACGATTTATATGTGTAATTGGTTAAAATCTGACAATACCGCCATAATATAAAACCGTGCAAAGTGTGTTTTGGTTGTTATATGGATACTTTTACGTTAAGAATATTACATATAAGAAAACTCTACTGTCTTTGGGGAAG
>OGOP01001229.1_pt1 | contig 18973 bp, 26 predicted proteins | sample 1552591 | NCBI WGS metagenome assembly OGOP01 (sample SAMEA2580120, study PRJEB22360) | human gut metagenome | biome: human gut; feature: human-associated habitat; material: faeces | place: Denmark | collected 2008/2010 | reverse complement strand
ATAAATCCTACACACAATAAAAGAGCTATACTTTTTAAGTATAGCCCTATTATAATTCCTAAAATTGCTCCAATAGCGGCAATACAACCTGGTCTCATTTTCAACCTTTCTATATAGTGCCCCTATTAAATTAGTCTTAATGCTGAATAAAATCTTCCTTTATAAATCGTTTTAAAACTTGATATTTCAACCGCATAACATGTTGTTGATGCATGAATAAAATTATCATTTCCAAGATATATTCCACAATGTCCTATCCCTTTTCCCGTTTCATAATCAGTCAAAAAGACTATATCTCCAACTTGCAATTCACTGTATTTAGTAATTTTCTTTCCTTTTCCACATCTGTACTGAGAATTTGCTCCATGTGGAATATTGATTCCAAAATGCTTATATACGTACATTGTATATCCTGAACAATCAAAAGTTCCATTTGATCCGTCCCCACCATACACATATTTATATCCTAAATATTTTTTCGCGTATGCAACAATATCAGTACCTTTTATTGTTGTATTATCATCTTTGGTTGTATTATTACTTGTAGATACTTTTGTATCTTCTTTAGATGTATTTTTTTCTGTTGTTGTTTCAACTTTTTGCGTTGTCTTGGTTTCTGTTCTTGAAGCAGAATTGCTTCTTGTTGTCACAACTTTTGAGTCTGATACAAATTCTTTTGAAACATATCCTGTAGTATTTCCAGTTTTTACTTTATACCATTCTCCATCTTCACCAATTATAGTTAATTGTGTATTTAATGATAATACTTTTACTATATTATATGAAGTTCCAGCTCCTTTTCTCATATTAACAGAACTTTCACTTATATATGCTGTTTTTTCTGTATATGAATCTGTGTTATTATCTTGATTATCATTTTTATTATCAGATGTTGTTGGTGCTTTTGTATCTTCTAAATACTCTGTCCTTACCCAACCACAATTATAATCTGTTTGTATATAAGACCATCCTGAAATCTCGTTTACTAGTACTACACTTTTATTCTTTTTTAAAGTTTCAATATTACTTGAATAGATTAAAGGTAATATTTTAACTGTAGTATCTTGTTTTACTTTTTTATACACAATCGTATCTGTTTCTTGATTTTCATCTTTATTATTCTGGCTAGTAGTTTCGTTGGTAGTTTCTTCGTTTGAAGTATTATTTGATACTACTTGGTTATTATTTTCTGTGTTATTATCAGTTGTTGTTGTTTTCTCTTCATTTACTATTTTTACATATTCTTTACTTACATAACCTGTGTATGTTTTATATTTAATTTTGTACCAATCGCCTTCTTCTGAAATCATTTCACATTCAACGCCTTTAAATAGCATAGCTACTACTTTTGAGTCTGTTGAAGGGCTTTTTCTTATATTCAAAGTATCTCCAGTAACTTTCAAAGTCGTTGCAGATTTAGAAATAGTTGATATTGCTAAAACAGTAGCTGCCGTAAGTGTAAAAGTTACCAATATTTTTTTTAAATTCTTCATTAAAAGAACTCTCCTTTTTCAATATTAAAATTATTTTGTTCTTTGGTACGAATATAGTATATAATTAAAGTCTAAAAATGTCAATAAAATTAGATGATAAAAAGCAAGGTGTCACAATTTTTTGTAACCCTTGCTTTTTTCTATATTACATAATTTAAATTAAGCAATAATTTCAGATACAACACCTGAACCTACTGTTCTTGCTTAACATTCTCAAATGTTTTCAAACATTTTTAAAACACTTATATTTCAATGTTTTATAAAATTTTCGTTTTTAATCAATTTTAGGTTATTTCAAACCTGAGTGGGAAAAAAGTGGGAAAGTGGGAATTTACCACTTCCAATTAAAGCCATCTTTTACACCCATTCTATAAATCTTATACGAATATCTTTTGAATGTATGTAGCAATATTCGATCTATTATATTTAATTCCACTTTTAAACCTCCTTATATTTTATTGGAGATATCTCTTATTCTATTATACCATATTATGTAAAATAAATTAACTATGCTCTATGATAGATATTGACAAGGATGTTCCTTGATACAAGCAGGTTTCAAAGTTCGACATTTTTCTACAAAATTCTACTTTTTTATATAAATTCTCATAAATTCCTATTGTAAATTATCAATTAAGTCATCTATATAGTCGGATGCATCTTTTCCTGTTTCTATTTTTTCTTTGGTCTTTTTTATGTAGTTCTTGGCTTCTTGGTATTTTTCTTCTTCAATAAGTTTGCTTATATTATCTAATGAATCAATAATATGTTTTGCCATATAACAACACCTCTTTCGTTATTTTTATGATGCAATTATATCATTTTATACCTACTTTGTAAATTAGGTATTACATATTTAAGTGAAATATAGAATAGTTAAAATAAATAATAGTTTGTTTTACAATATCTATAATGAAAGTGAGGTGAGAAGATGATATATGTACGAATTAATGAAATACTAAAAGAGAAAAAGAAAACGAAGTATTGGTTTATTAAAAATATGGAAGGTGGTTACCAATCATTATCTCATTTAATGGACAATACTACTACTGGAATAAAATTTGAAACATTAGAAAAAATGTGTAAAATTTTAGATTGCGAACCAGGTGATATTATTGTTAGAAAAAAATCTATTAGAAAGAAGGTTAAAAAAGATGAGCAAACTTCTAAAGCAGTATAATGAGCTTAAGAAAAAAGATCCTGAAAAAATTTATATTTTTAAGGTCGGTATTTTCTATAATATATTAAACGAAGATGCAAGACTAGTTTCAAAAGAAATAGGCCTGAAACTAACCGACTTAAGTCCTGAAATAATAAAATGTGGATTCCCTGTCGCTACACTAGAGAAATACACTAATTTATTAACAGAACACAATATTAAATTTGAAATTATATCTAGTCAAACACCTTCTTATCAAAACGCTTCATATGAACAAATTGTTAAAAAAATATTAAATATTGATTTAGATAACACAACTTGCAAAGAAGCATTTGATATATTATATATGATACAACAAAATTTAAAAAATATACAATAAAAAGGGGAGATTTATTCTCCCCAATTTTTAGCTTAATTTTCTATTAACTATTGCTTGTATAGCATTATAGTCATATCCTGCAGCTTGAAGTCTATTTTTTCTATCTTGGCCATTACCCCAGTCGCCTCTTATAACTTCATTTGCAATTGTCTCATTTGACTTTTTATTTAAATTAGAACTTGATCCTGCACCAAGTTTTTGATTAACAATAGATTGAATTGCATTGTAATCATATCCTGCTGCAGTCAATCTGTCTTTTCTTTCTTGTCCGTTTCCCCAAGCACCATTTATTACTTCTTGAGCGATTGTTTCATTTGATTTTGTTGATGGTTTTGGAGCAGATGATCCACCGCTTAATTTTTGATTTACTATGCTTTGTATTGCAGAATAATTATATCCTGCTGCAGTTAATCTATTTTTACGATCGTCACCATTTCCCCATTTGCCTGCAATTACTTCGTTGGCAATTTCTTCGTTTGATTTACTTCCACTTGGTGTTGATGGTATAGGCTCGACTTTTCCATCAAGTTGAGCGTTAACTGTGTCAGCTAATTCTTGGAATCTATTTTGTAAGTATTTACCTGGACAGCTTGTATTTGCAAACATATTATGACGAGTTAAACTTCCATTAGGTGTTCCGTCATATACTAATTTAAAATTATATCTTTTACAAACATCCACTGCTAGTTTTACTAAAGAGTTCCATGCTGCATCAGAAATTTTCCAATCTCCGCCATATTCACAATTTGAAACCTCAACTGTAATAGCCTGATTGTCATTTGATCTTGAACTTGATGTATAAGCTCTATCTTCTTCGTAAACATTGCATACTATATCTCCGTCATTTCCTATACAATAGTTTGCTGATGCATATCTAGTTGACTTTTGAAAAATATTAACTGCACATTGCTTACCTGTTAATATTCCTGCCATAATATGCGGAGTAAATTTACAAATTTTCTGCCCATTTCTTCCTTTTTGATAATTATTAGGATGAGCGATATAAGCACCTTGTGCTAAACTTGACATAGTTCCCATTATTCTTCCCCCTCCTCTTTTCCATTTGATAATTCTTTGTCCATCTCTTCAGTAATTTTGATTTCGTCTTCTTCCATTTTGAAAACCTCCTTATAAAAAATTAATACAGGAAGATTTTTGAATTTTCTCCCTGTATTTAATGGAAACCGTAATTTTTTACGGTATTATAAAAAAACGGCTTACGACAATCGATTTTAAGCCGTTTTTTATTCTTGGTTAGTATCATTTGTTGTCTCATTTTCTGTAGTATTTTCGACATTTGTTTTTCTAGTAAAGAAATATGTAAATACTGCTGTTGCTATATTAGAAAACAATGTAAATACTATTTGAAAAATATCCCAGTTGCCTTTTATTGCAACAATTAAAACTAAAGCTATGATCGTAAATGTAAATGCTATTGTTACAAAACTTTTTAAATCACTCCACGCTTGTTTCATAACGACTCCTTTCTAGGGCATACCTGCACCAGTTTTTATTAGTGATATAGCAATTCCAATAATTCCCGCTATAACTGCACCTGCTATTGTTCTGGTAATCCATTTTATTTTTTCATTTATTTCTGCAATCTCTTTTTCATTTCCTTTTGATAAATTGTATGCCTCATCTGTTTTTTCTTTATTTTTGGAATAGTCATCAAGTTTTGTTTCAATTTTTGTAAGCCTTGTAAGTACTTCATTTTCAAAACTATGTTCCATAACTTTGGCCTCCTTTCTTGTATTTTAATACAAAAAAATAACGCCCTTTTAAGCGTTTATTCATAATCTTCCCCAGTTATTTCCTTGTATTCTTCTTTTGTAATCCATTTGCCAACAGCGTTATGGACTCTTGCTTTATTCCATATTCCATTATCATAATATGCTTTTACTTTTTCAAAATTTTTGCTGTGTTCTGCCATATGATTACACCTCCTCTAGATCAACATCAGTCATCATTGCTAAATATTCTATATCTGCTTTTGTTTTTATTTTATCTAGTTCATCTGCAGATAATTCTCTTAATACAAAATAATATCCTTTGTCTCCATAATCAAGTATCTGTACTAATTCCATGTGTTCAAATTCTTCAGATGTTTTTTCAGTTTCATTTTCAATTATAACTTTAGATAACTTTCCTTTAAAATCATCTTCAGTTATTTTAGTTTTTGAAATATAATTATTTCCACTTAATTTTAAGTCTTTAAGTTCTGTTCCATCAGCCAATGTAATTTTGAATGATTCTTCCATTTTACCCTCCTTCCAAATAAGTCATAGTATAATTGATACATATTACTTATTTGCATTTTTGACATAATTTTATAATTACTAGACATCCAACTTTTGAATATATTTTCTATATCTGTATAAGTTATTCTACCTTTATCTAGTAATCTTTTATAAGCTTTTAGTTTTCTTCTTTCTGGATTTATCTTTTTTATAATTCTTCCTGTTTCTGTTAGTGAATAGTTTATTTGTAATACTTTAAATTGCTGCGATAATTTTACAATTCTTGTTTTCTTATCATTTACTACTAATCCTAACTCATCAGCTATTTTCTTAATATTTTTTAATATATCTTTTAAAAATTCTTTATTTTCGTGAATAATGTAACTATCATCGGTATATCTCCCATAATATTTACATCCTCTAACTATTTTTATATAATTATCTATTTTCACAGGATATGAAATACCAATGTTTTGAGATGGTTGACTTCCTATATCTACACCTTTTCCATTTTTATTATCCATATTAAATACATCAAATAAATTTTTTAAAATCCATAAAGTAATTTGTGCTTCTTCTTTGTTTGTTTTTCTTAAAAACTGTTGTAAATTTTTTAAGCATAAATCATGAGGGATACTTGCATAATATCCACTAAAGTCTATTAACAATATATATCCCTCATTACTTTTATGTTCTCTATAATATTGGTGTAAATGTATTTCAAATCTTTTTCTATGAAAAGCTACACCTTTATTTTTTTGACTTGCTCCATTATCATAGATCAAGTATGGAGTAATTGCAGGACTTAAAACTTCATCACACATTAAATGATTTATTGTTTTATCTATCATATTATTTGTTGTAATATGTCGAATTTTACCTCTTTCATTTATTGTAAATTTAGCACCTTTCGTTGGTTTATATTCCCCATTTTTTAGTTTTTGCAACAACATTGCTGTTTCTAATAAATGGTTCATTTCAAAAAGCTGTGTTTTATACTTAAAAGGTGCTCCTTTGATAGCTTTTGTTCCTGCTTCATATATTTTATTAGCATCAAAATAAATATTCATTAAAAATCACTTTTATAGCATTACTAGTCGTAACTAAATGCATAGAGATTAGCATTTATCAATTTTCGCAAATTGAAGGGATAATCTTTCCTTTCCTTTTCCCATATCCATACGATAGAATCTAGTCCATATAAAATTGTATGGGTTGTGAAATCAGGACGAACCCCGTTAGAGTTCGAAGCGTTGTTGTTGTTGGCATTGCCATTGTTGTTGACATTAGCGAAGTTCGAAGAAGAAACGACATACAAAGATTACCCACTATTTTTTTATATTTTTTAAAAATCTATTATCAGTTTGTCGAAGGGACTTAATCATATTAAATTCTTTTTGAATTTGCAAAACTAGGTTTATATACTTATTTAAATCAGCATATAGACATTCTCCTGCATATTGAAGTTCATCTTGTAAGGCATTACAACAAGCCATTGCTCTATCCATTTCCAATCTTCGTTCTTCAAATTCAGACATATATGTTGGAAATATTGTATTTGCAATTCTTAAATGCCTACTTATTCCCGTTGCTAGTTCTATTGCATTATTTGATACTCTATCTATTTGACTGCGGTAAAACTTATACATATTTTCTCTTATTCTATTTTGTTCTTTTTCTTCAAGTCCTTTTATTCTGCTGTTTATTTTATCTTCTACTTTTGAAAGTGTTATATAAAAACTATTTTCTGCTAAATTTGTTACAGCCATTCTAATTGCATAAGCACCATGTATAACTTCTAGTTTTGACTCTGCCCTTTCGCTTTTCTTTATATCTGACATTACTAATAATACTATTACTCCTTTTCTAATTTTTCGTTCAAAATCATATCATAAAATTTTAATAAATATAACTATATTAGAAAACAGCTATTTTAAATGACAGGGCATAAAGCCCTGTCTGATGCCTGATTAATAGATTAGGAAAGCAGGACGAACCCCGCTAGAGTTCGAAGCGTTGCTGTAGTTGGCAATGCCAAGGCGGCTGACACTAGCGAAGCTCGAAGAAGAAACGACATCTCTTAGCCAGTACCAATATCTTGAACCTGCATCATTTAATGCTACAATTAAATCTGGTTTATGCTTGAATAATGATAATTGTGACTTATCAATTCCAGTTTCATATCCGTGATGTGAACCCCAAGCATTATGTCCATATACCATACTTTCATTCATAAGTTCTATTGTAGAATCATACCAAGCCCATCCGCTTGATTTACCATCTGTAACTGCATTTGTTAATAATTCTCTGTGATTTAATATATGTCCTGAACCAAAATCATTTTGAATTACAGTTTTAAATTGTGCCAAATTTGTTGTGTACATTTTGCTTCCAACATAACCACCAGTTGTAATATTACTATCGTTCATTTGTGCTGTTCCCATTATTTTTTCTGGTATCATTAAAACATGAGGTTTAGTGCATTCCGTGTCTCCACAATGTAATCTATAATTTATATCTGCAACTAAATATTTTCTTCCACTTGTTTTTCCTATAATGTAATCTCCAATAAAAATATCATCAAATGTTCCTGCTGCAATTTGTTGAGACAAAGTTCCGTTGTAGAATAAATCAGTTATATCTTTTCCTCTAAAAATTGCATTATGTGCCCCAGAGTTTGAAGCAACAACAATTGATTTTAAATTACTAAATTTTGCATCATAATCTTGTGTAAGTTCGTCTGCTTTTTCAAGCAAATCTTCTTCTGTAACATATACTGTACTTGGATCAACAGTTATTGTTACATTATCTGCATTATCTACGGTTATAATCATATCGTAATAATGCTCTTTTTTCTCTGATATTGAATTGTTTATATATTCTGCTTCACTATCATAGTTTATATATGCAAATAAAATCTCATCTTCAGTATCAGGATCTATTGCATATAAACCTAATTCTCTTAACCAAAATCCACTTTCAGCATCAGTATTTTTAAATAGCCCTCTAACAGTAACTTGTGTTGCAGACTCTCTTGATATTTTAGTTATATCAAAATTCATTTCTTCATTTACTAAATCTGTTAAGGCTTTTATTTCAGCTACACTTCCTTCTTGTAGCGAACCGCTTCCTATTTTAAATCTTGAAAACTTTAATGTTTTAGATTGTAAAGTTTTGGCTGCTAAAATAGCTCCTTGTGTAGTTATATATGTAACTCCATATGCCATTTTTTTATTCCTCCTCTACTAAATGAATATATTTTCTGTGAACAGGTAAAATCCCTATGTTATAATTCATAGGGATTTCATTTTCTTCTATTATAGTGTCCGTGTTCACAGGTAATTCTATATATGAATCACGAATTAACATCATACCAAAATTATATGGTAAATCCAACATAATAGTAATCTCTTCTATATAATGATCTATATCATATAAAATCTTTTCTAATACATTGGCCTGTTCATAATTCATTGTATTATTATAAATTATTGTTTCAGTAGTTAATGCGTAACAGAACTCTTTTAATGTATCTATATTGCTTCTAATTCTATCTATATGTGTTCTTGTTGGATAATCCCTCATATTCCAATTGGTTTTTATCACTAAAGTTTCAGAGAAGCCATATTTTTTCAAAATATTTTCCAAGTATTCACACCAGGATTCTACTCTATTTAAATCAGTATAATTGTAACTTCCTTTTAGGTGTGTGTTACTTCCTGGATTATTTAATGCTGTTTCCACATCACTTGCTGTTCTATCATATATTAAATCATCCATTGCTTACCTCCTCTTTAATATAGACATTTCTTACCAACATAGATGCATATTTTTCTTGTAAATCTACTTGCCTTAATACTGTCAACAATCTTACTCTTGCATTTATTTCTGCACTTGCTATAAATCCACCTGTCAAATTAATGTCTAATTTCTTAATATGCCCTACTAATTGCCTACTAAAGCTGTTACTTTCAATTGCAACATCTTGTGTTAAACTTTCCTCTTCAACAATAAATTCAAATTCTGTTTTATATGTTTTCTGATAATAGTCTAATACTTTTTGAGCAATAGTTTGAGCATTGCTCTTATTAATAAAATATGCTGATTCTATTTTTAAAGTATTCAATTTGCTTGTAGAACTTAAGTCTTTAATTTCAACTGATATTTCCTGTGTATTATCTACATATTTATATCCTGTAACAACAACTTCTCTTTCTGTGGTACAATTTATAATTGCATAATTACAATTAGATTCAATTATTGTTCCGCCTGTACATGATAGATTATAAACTGGTTTATCAAATAAAACTCTATTTCTGCCTACACTTAATATTCCCTTAAATACTTCTTCAGATTCTCCGCTTTTTACATAATTATGTGCTGTTGCTGCAACTTCTGTTACAATTTCATTCTGTTCTACTTTTCTTGTATTTTGGAATATATTTGTTTGTTCTATTGTATTGTTATCTTCTTCATCCACAATTGTATAAATTCTTATTTTTGTACTCCTACTATCATCAGCAATTGCACCTATTGCAAATATAACTTGTTGCAATGCTTCCCTGTGAGTGCATATAGGAATATATCCTGTTAATTGAATATTTTTTAGATCTTCTTGTATTTCATATTCATTACTTTCTAGTCCTGCAGATGTAAATATTTCATCACATAAATCTTCAACAGTTATATTATTATACATACCACCATAAAAAGTTGTTTTATCTATCAATCCTATTAAATCAATTGCTTCAAATTCCATAATTTTATTATCAGCATTTTTCCAGGTATCAAGATAAAACTTACCCATATAAATTTCTTTATTTAATTTTGGTAATGTTTCTATTACTTCAAAAGCCTGCCTTTGTTGTAATAAGCTATAAAATCCTGTTGGATTTATAATGTTAAACTCATCTTCCTGTGAATATATTTTAAACCCTAAAGTGTTTATGCTTACCTCTGAACTTAATAAATCTAATTCTTCAAGTATGTCTGCACCCATTAAATCTTCATTTTCAAAAATTTTATTTGCACCATATAATATTTGATATAATTTCAAATATCTATATGGATTATTTGTACCATAGAAAATTATTACTATTTTTTGATAATTTTCTACTATGTTGTTACAAACATATTGATAATTATCAGGATAGAAATCTGCTTCGTTTATTAATTCATTGCTCGAATTATAATAAGTTATATTTAAATGATTACAATAGTCTCCTACCTTACTAAATAAAAATGTTAAGCCTAAACTACTATGTGGTTCGCTAAAATCTATTATTAATACAGGAGGCTTTTCAAATACCCCTGATGAATTACTCATACTATTTGACCATAAACACATATTATCTAATTCATCAGGCATTAATTCGAAACTACCATCTAATGCAAATTGGTTTCTTTCTAGTGTTGCATATTTTATTTCTTCTATATTATCTTGCTTTAAATCTTCCAAATCAACAAATGATTGTTTATCTGAAATATTTAATTGACTGTCTGATTTCGCAGTAACATCAACAAATCCAAATTTTATTTGTGTCTTTGCTCTCATAATCATCAGCTCCTTGCTGGCTTTTTAGCCGTAAAGTTTACAGTCATATCTTTTTTATATGCTTTTCCACCTCTAAAATCGTTTATTACTCTTGAAACATTATTGAAATAGGCTTTAAATTCAAAATTAGCAATTTTGACTGTGTGAAATTCTTCTGGTTCAGTTAATTTGTTCCATAATCTTTCAAATTCATCATAATTGCGTTCTGTTTGAGGTTCAAATTTAATGTCAGTAAAATTAAAGTAAACACCAATTAAATCCCTTTTTAAGTCTCCATCTTCAGTTCTGTTTGCATAGTTATCTAGGAAATCAGCTGTTTCTTTTATTCCTGCATAAACTCCTATATTATATTGATTTCCATCAATTATAATAAAATCATATTTTTCTGCCATTATGTTGCACCTCCTAATATTAATTTACTTCCTTTTCTCTTGCTTTCTTTGTCTAGTTCAGGTTTTAAGATTCTTATTAATTGTGCCATACTTCCGTCAAATTTAATTGTAATATTTTGTGCTTGAGAATTATTATTCTGTCCAACATTTTGTTCATTGAACATTTTTAAGGCCGTCAAAATCATATCTAACATTTTGTCTTCAGGTGCAACAACCTCGCCTTGATTTTTGTTATCACCAATTACTGCTAATTGAGGTGTATTTGCTTTTACATATCCACCTTCTGCAAGTCTTGGAAGATTTAATTGACTTAATTTTCCTATGCTTACACCAGGAATATTGTTAATTAAATCAATAGCACCATTAATCATATTTACAAACTTGTTAACAACACCCTCTATCATTCCAAGTACGCCATTAATTCCACTCTTTACAGCTCCGCTTATTGCATCACCAATTTTAGTTCCTAATGCACTAAATGTATTTTTAATGTTATTCCATATTCCACTAAAGAAGCTTCCGATATTTCTAAATATACTCGTAATTCTGTTATAAGCTGTTTGGAAATTATTTATTATTCCATTTTTTATGCTATTTACTGCATTGCTAATACTATTTTTAATTCCATTCCATATATTAGATACAGTATTTTTTATTCCATTAAATATATTTGAAATAACAGTTTTTATTGCATTAAATACAGTTGTAATAATACCTTTTATAGTATTTATTACTGTTTCTATTATTCCTTTAATTGCATTCCATACAGTAGAAACAACACCTTTAATAGCGTTCCAAATTCCTGTAAAAAATGTTTTTATACCTTCCCAGGCTTTGTTCCAATCTCCTGTGAAAATACCAACAATAAAATCTATTAATCCTTTAAATGTTTGTATAATTCCACCTATTGTATCTGTAATAGCACCGAATACATTACAAATTGTATTCCATAAGCTTTCAAATATTGGAACTAATACAGGAAGAATATTCTGTATAATCCAATCAATAACTGGTTTTAGAATGTTATTCCAAAGAGCTGTTACTGCATCTGCTATACTTCCAATCAAACCTGCAACATTATCTACAAAAGGTTTTAAATGTGTATTCCATAATTCATTAAATTTTGTTGCTAATCGCTCTAACATAGGTGCAACATAAGTATTGTATGCATCTAAAAATTTTCCAAATGTATCACTTATTCCTGTTTTTAATGCTTCCATTAGAGGATGTATATGTTGATCATAAACTTCGTTCCATTTATCTCCAACATAAGTCATTGCATTTGCTAATGTATTTGTAAAACTTTCTATTGGTTTCATTGTATTTTCAATAGTGGTTTTTATCTTATCTGCATTATCTATAATTGGTTGAAATAGTATTGCTTTTAAATCAAGCACAAATTTTCCACATAATTCCTGAATACTCATAAATGGATTAGCAAAAATTGCAATTATATTTGCACCAATTTGTTTTGCTGTATCACTTTTAAATACATCAGATATTTCTCCTAATGCTTGCCATAAGTTGCCTGTTAATGCTAAATCTGCACTTGAAATATCAAACATATTACATATATGAGTTTTTATTCTTTCTTTGTTTTGGCTTAAATACTTGTCTATACTTCCAACTAGTCCTTCAACAATATTTGTGCCTATTCTTGCAACTGCACCTATCGCTTGGCCTAATGAATAGCAAACTGTATTTACCCAATTACTTGCTGAATTTACTACTTTTGGATCTGTCCAAATATTGATTATTGTATCTTTTATTCCGTTTAAGTGTCCTATTATTCCATCAAAGTTTGTGTCTCCAAAACTAATGTCAAAACCTTCTTTAAATATACTTGCTAATTCTTTTACTCTACCAATTAAACCATCAAATGCTGATGTATCTTCAGTAATTGTACTTGATACATCCAATGTATCTTTTATACCAGCTGAACTGCCTCCTGATCCTCCACTAGATCCACTTGAAGTGTCTGTATCTTTTTGTAGTACATTTAAATTATCAAATGCTGCTAAATTGTTTGATGCTTTCTTTGCATCTTTTCCCGCTTTTTTCGCACTATCTCCAACGCCTGAAATAGCATCTGAAGCAGTACCTGCTTGATTTGCTAAATCTCCTAATCCACTTGATACAGTTTCAACACTATCAGCTTTTAATCCAAATAATGACAACAGTCCTGAAAGTGCAGTAAATAATCTTGTTACTGCATTTACTGCTGTTGTTATAATTGGAATAAATAATTTTGCAATAGGCTGTATTACATTTCCAACTGCAGTTTTTAAATTTGTGAATGCTGTATTTAATTGTGCAAGTTTTCCTGAATAAGTGCTTGCATAAATCGCAGCATCGTTACTTTGGAATTTTGTTTCTTCCAATATTCCATTTACTTCTGCTTGGATTTTCTCTGCTTGTGTCAATTGATTTGTTGTCTTTCCAACTGATTTTGCATAATCTTCCCACATTTTTGCTACATTCTTGGTAACACCTGCATTATCAACAACAACTGAATTTTCGTTTTTCAAACCTTCTGTTGCTGTTTGAACTGCATCACCTAAAGAATATGTACTTTGTCTAGCAAAAGTTGCACTGTTTTTTAACGCATTCATTGTTTTTTGAATTTGGTCTGAACTATATCCTCTTAATGCAAGATTTTTATATGCTGCTACGGCATTATTCAAAGGAACTAATCCGTCAGAAATATAATCCTGAATAAATGCTTTTGCCTGATCAAAACTTTTGCCTTGGCCAGTCAATATTGAATTTAGTCCTATCCATGCATTTGATGTTTCTGTTGCTACTCTTAAACATTCTTTTCCAAATTTAACAACTGCTGTAACCGAGAAGGCAGCAAGAGCAGCTTTGCCAATTTTAGATAATGATGATGAGATTTTTGTTGCTGCAGAATTAGCTTGTGAATCTACATTTTTTAATTGTGAATTAAATTTATCACTATTCAAGATTAGACTTAAGTCTATCTCTCCTACATTAGTGCTCATATATCTCACCTACCTTCTTTTGCCATACTTGCGAACATCGCTTTGAAATTCTCCATTGCTTGTTCGTAATCTTCTTCAGTAATGTGTGAGGCTGATTTCTTTAACCATTCATTTCTAATTCTTTTTTCTTCAGGACTAAATTTCTTTAATGTTTCAGGATCTTTTTCGCTTCTTATTCTTACAATATTTCCTAATGCGGTCTCTCCATTTACTCCTGCTAAAAGACTTGAAAATTCTCCCCACTCCATTTCACTGATATTTTTTCTTAATCGAATCCCATATTGTTGAGCGAATGAACTTTCAATTAAGTCCCAATCGTCAAATAAATCATAATAAGGATCATAACTACTTGGATGTTGGAAATCGTTTCTCCATTTCCTCATAACTTGTCTCATTAACAATTGCTGATATTGCAATTACAACAGATGTTAATTGAGGAATAGTAAGTTTCATTTCCTTAATATCCTTTAGGGCTTTTTCTCCCATTAGCATTCCAATCATTTTATACATAGTACCTATTGAAAAATCTTCGTTTTTTATACTTTCTTCTACTAGCAAATAATTGTCTGCACTATTATCTACCTCGTAAACTTTTCCTTCTGCTAATTTTATTGTGGCTTTTTCTTTTCCTAATTTTGAACTAATATCAATTTCTGCCATCTTAATTACCTCCATTTATTTATTTTAAATACAAAAAAAGAGCCCCAGTAGTTATCTACTGAGGCCATTTTTTATCCTGCTGGTGTTACAGTTGGTTTTCCATCTGACATAACCTCAAATTCTAATGGTGCAACATTTGTACTATCTCCTGTACCTGCATTTGATACCGATATAATACAATCGAAACTTACTGTTGTTCCATCTGCAAATTCCCACTCGAATTTAGTTTCAACATCTTGGCCAGTTGCAAACAACTTACCTGCAACATAATCATTTCCTTCATCTCCAACATTTCTTTTACCTGAAATGCTTATTGAGAATCCTTTACCTGTTTGCATTCTTCTGATCCATCCTTCTGTTGTCATTGGTGTCCATTCTTCAACATTGTTGTCCATTGACAAAGAAAATGTTTCACAGTCTGCAATAGTTTTCATGTCTTCGGTTGTAGAGCTTCTGCCCTTTGTACCGATTTTGAATACATTATTAAATACTGGATAAACTCCACTTTGTACTGTAGCCATGGCTTATTCCTCCTTATCATTATTTTCATAATAAAAAACTGCTTGTATAACTCGCTCATAAATGTTGTTATCATCAGTTCCAACATCAACAGGTTCGTTTGTAAGCAGTTCAATATAATTTACTTTTATTTCATTTACAATAAATTCTGTGGATTCCATAAGTTTGTTGTAAATTTCATATGCTTTTTGCTCTGTTTCTTTAGCGTTTTTATTCCAATGAATTAAAATACTAACAGACTTTTCCAAGGTTTTTGTGTTATCAATTCCACCTATTGCAACATTAGGTCTATTAATAGAATTTAATTGATATACGCCAATAGACTTTTCTTTCTTATTATCTAATTTTCCTATATAACAATTCTCTGAAGCAGTATAATTTAAAGATTTAATCCAATCTCTTATATCTGCTAATCCTAACAGTTTACTCATTATAAACCTGCCTCCTTTTTATAAAATTGTGAAAATGCGTTCTTGCAAAAGTTTTTATTCTTTCCACTTATCCAAGGCTCATACCAATTACCTTGTGCATTTGGATTTTCAGTTGTTTGGAAATTATATTCAGGATGAAAGTACATTCTTCTAGCATAAGGTGTAGAAGTATTTAAACTTACTTTTCCTTTTTTGCTATTTGAATAATCTTCATATGTGCTATCATTCTGCATATTTCCAGTATCAAATGGCATTACTTGAGCATTTACAACTTCAGTATGTAAAGCGCTAACTGTCTTTTCCAATGCTGTTGTTGTCGCTCTGCTTAATTGATTTATTTTAGGAACATTTAATTTTATCTTGGATGTTACTGTTTTCATTACATAATCTCCAATTCAGTAAAATTAACTGTTCCATCAGGATTTCTTGCTTTAGAACCTTGATATATTGATCTTGTTTCTCCAAATACAGTAACTAGGCCACCAGAAATAACAGCCAAATCAGGAGCAATATCGCCAACAAAGTATGCTTTTGCAGTTAATTGAATTACAACTTTTTCTGCACTTAATACCCTTTTAGCTTTGTCCTGGTAATTACATTTGAAGTCATCTTCTAATGCAATTATTGGTTCGCCATCTTCTGTTGTTCCTTCACCATATAAAACAACATGAATATCTGTTTTACATTGTTCTTTTCTTACTAATTTTGGATAATTCATATTAACACCTCAAATTTCTACAAGTTAATCCTGTTTGTCCTAATAGACTATAATCTTCTTTTTTTATAGCAATACCATTTTGAACTTCTATATTCCAATTAGATCCAAAGTTTACTGATACGCCATTTATTGAATAACTAGATAATATTGATTGTATCAAGTCTTCATTTTCATATTCAAAATCAGCAAGTCTGCATACGACTTCTTTTACAATGTTCTGTTGAAACTTTGTCAAATTTTCAAAACCTCTTCCAACTATTCGATTGTAAGTCAAAGTATCAATATGCATACTTGCCTTTTTTAATCTTTTTTCAATTTCATCACTTGGAATTGTCCCTTTATAGGTATCTTGATAATAAGTAACATCAACATAATTACTCATATCTAACCTCCAAATTAAGCACTTTGTTCAATGTAGAATTGAATACCTGCATGTTTCTTATTAAAGATGAATACATCTTCAAAAGACTCTTCAAAGTATGTCCATTTTCCTTGTGATAATGAACTTGGAGCACCTAATTGTGCAAAGTCATATGATATTACTGGAATAACAGCTGATGGATGTATTAACATCATTTTTACATCTTTTGCATCTTCTGCAACTTCAAATCCATCATCAGTAAATTTGTAAGCAGATTTCATTGCTGTTGTTGGAACACCAATTACTTCAACTTCCCCAATTCTATCTAATGATCTAGCAACTGCTGTATCTGTAGCACTTAAGTTTCTAGCAGCTTCTTTTGCAGTATCGATTAAAGTTTTTGTGTATGTATCACAATATAATAATCTTCCTGCAGCAGGAACTCTTGCTTCATCCATTTTATCCATTAAAGCATCGAATTTTGTTAATACATTTTGTAATGTAAGAACATCTCCTTCTGTGATTGCTTCAATTGCATTCTTTAAAGAATATAATGCTGTTATCATTTCAGCATCCATTTCAGGGAATTTTTGTTCCTCATTCATGACCTTTGTTATGTTTTGGATTGATGCAACATAGTTTGTCTCATCTATATCTCTTGGATGAATAAGTGTATCCCATGTTCTATGAGTTTTCAATTTCTTTGGTTCTTCATCATTATTGAAGTTTCTTCCAAAAGTACCAATTGAATCTCTATCTCCATTTTTTCTACCTTTTACAGATAAACTTGGTAGTATAACTGTATCATTTCTTAAAAATTTAACATCTGGTTTTACTGCATTCCATAAAGCACCAAAATATAATACATATGGATATGCTTGAGCTAAAGCTTGTGAATATTCTTTAGCATAATTTAATCCTGTTTTTTCAAATGCCATTGTAATTACCTCCTAATATTTTATTTTTTTATTTTTATTGTTTTCTAGGTCTTACCCCAGTAAATCCGAAATCAAATGCTCCATTATTAGAGTTTGTTCCGTTATTTGTGTCTGCACCAACAGTTATTCCAACATTTCCTTGAACCTGTTTTTTAAGTCCAGGAACATCATCAATAACTTTTTGTAGTGCATTTTTTAAAGTATCTTCTAATACATTGCCATCTTTATCTGTACAATTACTTAAATCAGCCATTTTTAATAAATATGGCATTGTTTTATTATCAATATTAAGATCTTCAACGAAATCGTACGCTTTCTTTTCAATCTTTAATCTTTGATTTTCTAATTGTATTTTTTGTAAAGATGCTTGTGCATCAGAAAGTTCTTTATTTTGAGCATTGGCTTGATTAGCTTTTTGAGTTTTAAATGCGTTTATTGCAATTTCCATCTCATCTTCGCTTAAACCTTGCTTTTGAAAATAGCTTTTTAATACACTATCTTCAGTTTTTGCATTTCTACCATCTATCATTTCTTGGATCTTGTTATAATCGATTACATTAGAATTGTTATTTGGTTGATTTGCGTTATTGTTTTGCCCCGTAATGTTTTGGGCGTTTTGGTTAGAACCTGCATTATTATTTGTATTTCCTGCATTATTTGCATTAGTGTTTGCATTATTTCCATCCATATTTCATTACCTCCTACTTTTTAAAGTCTTGAAATGACTATATATGCACATGCTTTTAAGGACTTCAGTGTTTGGTCACATATAAAAAAGAGCCTTACGGCTCTTTAATAATCTTACTAGTCAACAAATCCTTTGGCTTTAAAATCTTCTGCTCTTTTTGCTGATATTTTGTATTGATTTTCTTTTATTTTAGTTGTTTCAACATCTTCATCTACAACAACAAATTCTGTTTTTTCTAAATATTTAACACCTGTGTATTTGTCATTAAAAGCTGTATTAGCAACTAATGTTTTTTTGATTTCTTTTTTAGGTTCTTCAACTTTTTCTGTTTTTTCTTCAACAACTTCTTGAACAACCTCTTCTTTTACTTCTTCAGCTTTTTTCTTTGCCATAATGATTACCTCCTTTTTATTTTTTTATATTAAAAAAGAGCCTTTCG
>OGOP01001219.1_pt1 | contig 19106 bp, 9 predicted proteins | sample 1552591 | NCBI WGS metagenome assembly OGOP01 (sample SAMEA2580120, study PRJEB22360) | human gut metagenome | biome: human gut; feature: human-associated habitat; material: faeces | place: Denmark | collected 2008/2010 | reverse complement strand
AGTAATACCATTATTTTTTATTTTTCGTTTAAAATTTGTAATATTATATCTATAAAGTGATATATTCATACAAGATAAACAACCACTTCTTGCCTTAAAAAGGTCAGTTAATTCTTTTTTATCTTCAATTTTTTCTTTATCTATTTTTTTAGCAATTAACTTTCCAAGATGTTTATTTATTTTTTCTTTTGTTTTTTTAATCGTTTCAAGTTCTTTTTTTATTTTACGTTCTTCAATAGACATAAAATCACCTCTTTACATCTTTATAATATCATTTATAAATCTTCTTTGCAAATTATATTTTTTATTTAAAATACTTTATTTCAAAAATTGTATAACATTTTTCTTTTGATGTAACACTTATTTTACCATTATTAGTTTCAATAATTGTTTTAGCAAGAGAAAGACCTATACCAACACCATCACTTGAAGTGTTTTTTCCTTTATAAAATCTTTCAAAAATATGGTTTAAATCTTCTTTATTTATTCCTGTTCCATAATCTTTTATTTCAATTTTAGAATAGATTTTATTATCACTACAAGTTATATCAATAACACCATTTATATTTGAATGTTCTATACAATTTTTAACAATGTTAGTAAGAGCTTCAACTTGCCAAGCTAAATCAATGTATAAATTATAATCATTAGTTATGTTTACATTAATTTTAATATTTTTTAAATCACATAAAATACCAACATTATCTATAACTTTATTAATTAATTCTGTAACTTTGTAACTTTTATTATTAAATTTTACAACATTAACATCAAATCTTGATAATTTAAGAAGAGATTTTATTAAAAAATTAATCTTATCTATTTCTTTTTGACAAGTAATTAAAAATTCTTTTTTTGTTTTATCATCAATTCGATCATTATCTATTAAATTATCTAACATTATACTAATTGAAGTAAGTGGTGTTTTTAATTGATGGGAAATATCTTCTAGTGAGTTTTTTAAACTTAATTTATCATTATATGAATTAAGAGTTTCTTCTTTAAGCATAATCATTGTTTTATATATTTCATTTTTTAAATTATCTTCATAACTATATTTTTCTTGATTTACAATTACCAAATCCACCATTATATTTTTTACTCTAAAGTAATTATATGCTTTTAATACTTCAGTTAAATTTTCTACTTCATCTTTGTCTTTCATATTTAATAATAAGATAGGTAAATCTCCAGAAATTCCATATTTCCACAACTTACTTACTGGAGCATTTATTTGGTTACATGTTAAAGTTTTTAATGGATTGTTATACAGCAAATAACCAAGCATTTTTTGATATAATTCTGTCTGTTTTGCTGTAACTTCTAAATATTTATTTTCCGCTTCTTTACTTGCCTTTGATAATTCAAAGTTATGCTTAATAGTAGCTTGACTTGTAAATTCTTTTAAATTTTTAACAACTTCTTCTCTAGTTTCTGCAACTGCTAAAATCAAATTCAAAATTACTTTTTCTTCTGGTTTTATACTTATTGTTCTTTTCATTGCAGTAATAGGCTCTGTTGTTAATTGTACATTATTACTTAATGGAATTGAATTTTTTATTGCATTTGGAAGTCCAAGTTCATTCCTTCCATAAAATTTTTCTTTATCAATTTCATATTCTAATTTACCAATTGTTTCATTTTCTGTATATAATTTTATACCTAAAAAAACTTGTGATTCGCTTTCTTGCCTTTTTCTCCTTGTCACAATCATTGATTCTTCATCATTTAAATATTCATAGCTTAAAAACAAATTATTAAAGCTTGGGTGACTATTATCTTGCAATTCTTCTGATAGTACTGGCTCTAAAAAGCTTGTAATTTCTAATGTTTGATTTTCTAAACCATGGTTTGTCAATTCTAAGCTTCTTAGTTCTATTGGTCCGTTTTCAGAAATAGTAGTTTTTAATATTGTTTCTATAGCTCCATCTTGTCTTACTATTTTATCTTGATCATCTGAAAAATATATTGCATATTTATCAGGCTTTCCTAAATAATCCATTTGATTTGCTGTCCAAATTCTTTTAGATTTTACATCTTTTATATAAAAGAAAATTCCTTGGTTTAAATCATTTGTCTTTTTATATCTGTTAATTAATAAATTTCCATACTTGCTGTAGCTTTCTCCTTTTGAATTCATAACTATTGTATAATTTCCACTTGAAATTACATTTATTTGAGGTATTCTAATATTAGGCTTTGTTATTTCTCTTTGAGAATAATCATTATCATATATATACTTTATTTTTTCAACTTTTTCTTTTTCTTCTTTCGTTATTATAATATTTTCTGGCATTTTTTCTTGAAGTAAAATGTCTACTGCCTTTAATTCTGGGTTTTCCATAAATCTTTTTTGCATTATATTTTGCTTAAATAAATTGTTTATTGATACTAATATTAATCCTTGGTGATGTGCCATATATGTTTTTACTAAAGCATATTTTTCGCCCTTTTTTAATCTTGTTGGTGTATAATCTATTGATTCATAAAATCCATATTTTTCATACATGCCATTTTTCTCTAGTTTTTTCAAGTTATTTACCACATCTTTTGGATTTTCATTAATTGTTAAAATACTTGCATAAGAACTTGTTACCATTTCATCAGAAAGTCCTCTTTTTAATCCTAGCCATGGTATTCCAAATGCCTTATATTGATAATTATTTTGTAAGTCTTTTAAATAAAAAGCTGATTCAGATATTCCCCACGGAATGTTTAGTTGTTTTGCATATTCTTTTTGGCTCATTAGCATAAATTTGCAAGATTCATCTAATAAACTTCCTGGGTATTTTGGTATATTTATATTTGGCATAAAATATTCAAAAGCAGTTCCAGACCATGATATTAAACCTTTATATTTGTTTAATATTGTAAGTGTTCTGCTTAAATTGTTCCAGTGCCTTGCAGGTACATCTTTTTTTGCTATTGCAACTAAACTGGTTTGTCTTGCTTCTGATGCTAAAAGGTCATAATACGAATCTGTTAAAGCATTTTCCTCTATATTAAAACCTATAGAAAACAGCCTTGTATCTTCATCATATAATTTCGAAAAATCTGTATTGTATATTAACGTATTTACCATTTGAATTAGTTGTTCAGTTGTACCTGTACTCTCATGCTCTATTAAAAATTGTTTTACTGTAAAAAGGTAACCTACTAAATTCCCACTGTCTACAGATGATACATACCTTGGAGTTAGTGGTTCTAAAGTGTTTAAATCATACCAATTGTATAAATGCCCATTCCACTTTGGTAAACTACTAATTGTATTTAACATTTTTTCTAATAAATTTATTGTATCTTGTAAATTCTCATACCCTAAGTCATAGCTTGATATTACTGCTAATAGGCCTAGTCCAATATTTGTGGGTGAAGTTCTATTTACAATTCTTGGTCTTCTATCTTCTTGATAATTATCTGGTGGTAAAAAATTACTTTTTTCATTTATAAGATCTTTAAAATATTGCCATGTTCTTTTTCCTAAATTTAATAAATATTCTTTTTCTCCCTGGTTTAGTTCTTCAATTTTTGGTGCAATCTTATATTCTTTGCTTATTTTACACATTATATATGGTTCTATAAGCCAGAGTAGTGCAAATAATAGTATAAATATATTGCTAAATTTAAATGGTAAAATAAATAGCAAAATTAATGCCAATATTCCTAAAACAATATTTGATGCCATATTTTTATAATATGAAAGTACATCTTTTTTAGCATTTTTCTCAGCATCTTCTGCAGTCATCCATTCAAGTAAATGTTTTTTTGTAGAAAATACTCTTTTTAGTGTTTTTACACAAGCATTTAAACTAAAATATGCTTTATCTGGCAAATTACCTAATGCTAAAATTCCTCTTTGTATTGCAGCTTTTACACCTGATATTGTTTTAGTAAAAGTTTTTTGAGGTTTTTCTTGATCTTTTTTTAATAAAATACGATTTACCAATTCCAAAATTGTTGGAATTATTGCTGATATTATTAATAAAATCATTATTGGCCATATTTTTATATTAAATAATAATTTAAAAACACATACATAAATCATTGAAATTACAATAGTGGTTTCTAATAAACTTCTTATTAAGTTATCTAATATTTTATATCTTGACAATATACTTAATGGGTTTTGCTTTTTTTCTCCCCTTTTGTTTATAATTGTGCTATTTAGCCATTGAACTAATTGCCAGTCTCCTCTTATCCATCTGTGAAGCCTTGCTTTAAAACTATTATATCCAGAAGGGTAGCCATCTAGTAACATTATATCTGATGCAAGTCCACATCTTAAATAACTTCCTTCTAACAAATCATGGCTTAAAACTGTATTTTCAGGAATTTCATTTGCTAAAACTGCTGAAAAAACTGGCAAATCATAAATTCCTTTTCCAGTAAATATTCCTTCTTCAAAATTATCTTGATATATATCTGATATTGCATTTGTATATGCATCTTTTCCTCCAGAACCTGCATACAGCTTAGTAAAATAACTTTTTTGTATATCTTCAAGCGAAATTCCTACTCTAGGTTGAATTAATCCATGTCCATCTATTACTAAATCTTGTTTATGATTTAATACAGGTCTATTTAATATATGTGCCATTGCGCCAATCATCTCTAATCCTGTATTAAGGCATAGTTCAGTATCTGAATCTAAAGTAATTACATATTTAATATTTGGTATTTGTCCAAACTTTTCTTTTGAATTTTCAATTGTATTTATTAAAAACTCACTTTTGCTTTTTCCTAAAATATATTCATTAAATTGATTTAATAAGCCTCTTTTTCTTTCCCAACCTAAATAACATTCTTCAGATGTATTCCATACTCTTTTTCTATATAGAAAATTAAATTTAGTAAATGTTCCGTCTGGGTATTTATTATTTAATTTTTGAGCTTCTTCTATTCCTGCATTTATAACCTCTTCATCAAATTTTTCCGTCTCATTTTTGCCTGCTGTACAATCTCCCAATAAAGCAAAATATATGTTGTCACTTTTATTTGCCATATAATATTTTTCTAAATTCTTCATTATCTTTTGTACTTTTTGCTTCGAATTCACAATTGTGGGTATTACAACAAAAGTTGCGTATTCTTTTGGAACTCCTTGTTCAAAATCTAATTTAGGTATTGATTTCGGTTTTATAAATTTTCCTAAAATATATTGAGCAATTTGTACTATAATTGTTTGTATTGGTATAATTAATAAAATTCCTAAAATAATAGCAAACCATATAGATGCTTTTGTTTTTATATAAAAATAACTTGAAAGTAATATTGAAATTATTGCTGTACAAACACATAGTATAGTAAGCCATATAGCAATCTTTTTATCATTTGAAAGCTTTTTCGTTGTTTTTCCAATAAGTTCTTGTAGCAACTTTTGTCTTCCATCTGATATTAAATAATACCCTACATGACTTTTTTTACTTTCTTTTTCAGCATTTTGAGCTAAACTCCATACTTTTTTTGCAATATATATTTCAGATATTTTAGTTTTTTGAGAAATCTCTTTAATTGCATTTCTATACATTATTTTAGTTTGATAATCCATCTTTTCATACACATCTGCTGGATCTTGTTTTAATATATCTTCTACTCCATTAATATCTTCAAATATTTCTAACATACTAATTCTATTTAAATTTTTAATACTTGTAATACAATTTCCCATTGAAATTTTATTTATTGCAATATCAAAATGCTCTTTTTTTATAGCCTCATCCAAATCCATTCCAGCTCTATTAACTTGCTCTTCTAAAATTTCTAAATATGGATATGCCTTTTTACCATATTTTTTTAATTTATATGATAAATACTCAATAAATGAATATTTCATTTCAGCATATTTTTCTATTTTGTTTTTATATTCCGATATTTTAGTAAACTGTAACTCTCCTTTATTTTTCTGTTCAACTAATCTTTCTACTATATTTTCAACTTTGTATTTTTGTATTTGAGAAATATATATTCTTTCACAAATTTGCCTAATATTCTCTATTAAAGCAATTTTCATAAAAATACTTATACTCCATATTTCTTCCATACTAAGAGTCTTTTTTCTTTGATAGCCAGCCAAATAATCTTTCAAGCTTTTTCCATCAATTTTATTGTCAGTATAATTTATAATTTCACTTGCCAAAACATACACTCTAGCAAACCCAGCATAATTACCATTAGATATTCCTAAAAACTTAGTATATTTACGTTTAGACAACTCTAATTTAATATTTTTTACAGTTTCATCTATTACATAATAATTATCTAAAATCCACTCTCCTGCTGGATGTATTGGTATTTTTAATTTTGCATGTTCATTCAACAAATTATATACATCAGAAATTATTTCAAAATTTTCCTTCAACCTTGGAATAGGATAAGTATTTTTATCAGAATAATTTTGTAAATTATGGCTTGAAGCCTCCTTTTCCAAATAATCCTCTAATTGACTTTTTCCTAAAATTGCACCCTTTATCATCAAATTTCTATATTGCATTAAAAAATTCCACTCCTTGTATTATATGTTTTACACATATTTTTCTCAAAAGTGGAAATTTTATTCATTTTAATATCAATCAAATACAGTTTATTCATCTGATATTTTTTAATTGAAGAAACAGGCTCTGACTGACATAATTTTAAATAAATGAAATATATATGTATGGGGTGTATTTATGATTATTTTAAGTAAAAAAAGATTTGGTATAATAACTACAATTTTATTAATTTCTTTATTTGTTTTTGTTTTTCAAGTTGCTAGTTCAAAACAAACTGTTCAAACTGTTTCTCTTCCTGTTTCTAACAAAGTAATCGTTCTAGATGCTGGTCATGGAAAGCCTGATGAGGGGGCTCAGTCTAGTAATGGCACTACTGAAGCTGAAACAAATTTAAAAATTACATTAAAAGTTCAAAGTTTGTTAGAGCAATCTGGTGCAACTGTTGTTTTAACTCGTAGCGACGAAAATGCTATTTATGATTTAGATAAAACTACTTTAAGGCAAAAGAAAATTTCTGATATTCATAATAGAGTTAAAATTGGTAATGAGAGTTCTGCTGACATTTTTGTTTCTATTCATTTAAACAAAATTTCTCAGCAACAATATTATGGTTGGCAATGTTTTTATAAACAAAACGATGAAAAAAGCACTGCTTTAGCTAAGAGTTTACAAGAAAATTTGAATGATTCTATTCAAAAAGAAAATAAAAGAGTTTCTATGAAGCTTGATAATGTTTATATTATCAAACATGTTGAAATTCCAATATCTATTGTAGAATGTGGTTTTTTATCTAACCCAGAAGAAGAAACACAACTTTTAAGTGATGATTATCAGAATAGGTTAGCATGGGGAATTTATAATGGAATTATGGATTATTTTTATAATAGCTAATGCAATATTTTATGTTTTGTGGTATAATATCTTTACAGTCAAATGACTGAATTAAAAATGTCAAAAAAGTCTCTCCTTAACAAGAGAGACTTTTTTTCTTATTTTTTATTCTTCAATTTGTTTTTTAAATATTGATTTAGCTATATTTCCTATTACTGGCAATTCTGGATCTTCTTCTTTATTTGCCTTAACTATACCAAATATTATAGCTAAAATATATACTGCCCATAGAGCTGTACTAAAGAAAGGAATAGTAACCGGAATAAATCCATAAGCTACACTAATAATGGTATATCCTAGTCCTATTACGACTGCTTGTGCTGCATGTATTTTTGTATTTTTTTCATTATCTTTTACAGCAAATAGTACAATTAAACCTCCTAACCAGCCAAATATATATGCTAATATTGCTCTTGTTTTTTGATTCATAATTTTCCCCCCATTCTCCCTATTTTCAAATATATAATAGCATTTATGTCGAAAATTGTAAATATTTTTTATATATTTTTTCTTCTATCAATAACATATGTACTTCCAGGTGTCATTTTTGCCAAGTGCTTTACTTGTGCTGCAGATTCCCCTATTTCAAGTACATTTTTAAATCTTCCTTTATCAACAACTACTACTGCTATAGAAATACTTGTTAATGGAAATTGTTCTATTACACATTTTCTATTTGGTATTTCTAAATATCCTTTTTCAATATCTGACTTGTTAAAATATTTAAGTACTCCTTGATCAAATTCTAAAATTATATCTTGACATATTTTTTCACAATTTGTGTTAGCCGTTATTGCAACGAAATCATCTCCTCCAATATGTCCAACAAAGTTGCTTTCATCTTCTGTATCATGTAAATGATTTGCTACACATCTTGCTGTAAATTTAATTATTTCATCTCCATTTAAAAATCCATATACATCATTATATGCTTTAAAATTATCTAGGTCTACATACAATATTGAAAATTGATCATTATTTAATAATCTCTTTTTTATTTCAGTTTGAATTTGAACATTTCCTGGTAACCCAGTTAATGGACTTACTCTACGGTTAGTATCTAAAAGCCTTATTACATTTTTTACTGTGTAATATAAATATTGTTCATCAATTGGTGCTTTTATATAATGCTCAACACAGGCTTTTAATACTTGAATTCTATGTTCTTTTTCTTTTACTGAAGATATTACAATTATAGGTGTTATGCTATTATCTTCATTTTTTCTGATTTTATTGCAAAGTTCAATAATATCTTCTTTTATTCCATCTTCATTTATAATAATAAGTGCTGGAATGTTTTTTAACACACTTTCAATTTCCGCTTCTTTAGCTTTTTTAAATTTATATTCTTTTTCTTTTTTAAATAAATCTATTAGTTTGCTTTTTAATTCATTTCCTTCATCAATCAAATAAATTTCTTGTGACATATTTTGTCTCCTTTTATTATGGATTATATTGTAGTTCTGCTGTCTTAGTTATGTCATATCCACTTGTGTTGATAACTTGAACAGAAATAGTATTGTTTCCTTCCCTCAATTTTACAGGTCCTACTGTAACTTTCTTTCTATTTAAATCTCTTGCAGCATATACTTTTCCGTTTAAGTTAACTATTATGTCTTTTATTCCATCTTTGTCTTCTACTTCTATTGTTATGTCTTGATTATTACGTTTAACTACCATTTTAGGTTTTGAAGTTGAAGTTACTACTTCTTTTTCAAAACTCTCAACATTTCCATTCATATCTTCAGCAATTATTTTAACTTTTCTAGTTCCCACTGTCAAAGCTACATCTTTTCTAATTTCTTTTTGTCCTTGTTGATTTGCTTGAATTACTATAGGTTCCTCGCCTTCCCATTGATATGATATATATGATATAGCTGTTTCATCTTTTGCAATTATTGTCATATTATTATTTCCGTCTTCAGTTTCTATTTCAATAGAAGGTTTTGTAATATCAACTCCTGTTAATTTATATGGTTTTTGATATTTTATTCTTTTTCCATTTACATCTTCTATAACTAAATTTAAAGTACTATCATATCCTAAAAGTACAATTTCTTCATCTGCAGTTGTACTTCCTATTGGAGTAGTACTTCTTTCTCCATTATCCCATGAATATTCAATTTTAGATATTTCTACATTGTGTTCAACATGGACTACTGCTTTGTCATTCTTTCTTCCTATAATAACAGATGGTATATTTGCAGGTTTTCTATCATCTGCATCTTTGTACATAGCATAAGCTCCTTCTCCTACAAAGATAACTCCAAAAGCTATAAGTACAACAGAGAAAAATTTTATTATTCCTTCTATTTCAATAGGTCTTCCAGACCTTGTTCTTTTTATTTTTGTTTTAATATTAGAAGCAGATGTTTTTATGTTTTGTTTTATTGGTTCTCTTTTTATCTGCTCTGTTTGTATGTTATTATTTTTTTCATTTTCATTTCTATCGTTTCCAACAGCAAGAATTTGATTCATGTACTTCGAGTCTCCTTTGCTACAATCTACCATCATTATTATATCATAAGCATTTTTTAATGTAAATGTAGAAATAAAAAAATAATGCTAAAATAAGTTTTAGCATTATTTTTTATTTTATTCAATTACAAATTTTTTGATTAATATTACTCCTCCTGCAATTATACTAACTGACACAAGAGCTAATGTAATATATGTTTGTGCACTACCTGTTGCTGTTGTGATTATAACTGGTGCATCATCTTCATCATCTTCACCTTTTTTGTCATTACCTGGTGTTGAGTCAATATCTGGTGAATCATAATCATTATCATCTTCATAAATTTCTGCCCAGTTTGTTTTTAATCCCATGTTATTTTTTCCATTTATCCATGTTAGTATTATTTCTACTGTTTGACTTTCTCCTGGTTTTATTAACACGTCTTTTAATTGATTTGTTAAAACTTTTCCGTCATCTGTTAATCTCCACTTTGGATTATCTTCCTGAACAAATTTTAAACCTTGTGGGATATAATCTATAATTTCTTTAGCATATCCTTCTATCTCTCCCTCGTTTGTTACTTTTATGCTAAATTTAAATTTTACAGTTGTTTGGTTTATTCTGTCTGAACGAATTTCAACTTTTGCAGGTGGTTCAGGATTTTCATCTCCTGTATGTCCTGTTTTTGTAATTGTTGTTTTTCCATTGTATGTAACTATTGATTCAGTAACCCATTTTTTAAGTGCTAAGTCAAAGTATTTAACTTTAATTTTCTCTATGTCTTGATCATCTTCGTCTGGATTATTGTTGTCTGGAGTTGAGTCAACGTCTTCAACTTCTTTACCATCTTCATCTGCATCTTCTGTAATTTCTGCTGTGTTTATTATTACTCTATCAGATGTATTTGGTTCTGTTACTTTAAATGCAATTTTTAGATCTCTATAGTCTGGCATTGTCATTGTTTCTGGATCAAAGGCTTCTAGTAAGTTTTTATTGTCAATATCATTTATTTTTGCTAAGTAATCAGTTTTTATATAACTTGCTTCTTTAACTTCAGTTGTTTCTGTTCCATCTTGTTTATACATTTTCCATCTAAAAGCTGTATTTATTGCATTAGTTGGTAAATATTCTAGTCCTTCTGGTAAATCATCTTTTACTTCTTCTGCATATCCTGCCATATTACCTTCATTAAATACTCTTAATGTATATACAACAGTATTTCCATTAGCAACTTCTACTGGTTCTTTTGAATGTACATATTTGTATTCATTATTCTCTGTTATTGTAAATACTGGAGCTCTACTAGTTATTTCTTTATCATTAACTCCTGTTATAAATTTTCTTAAAGCTAAGTCAAATCTTTTTATTACTAATTTTTCAAAGTCATCATCATCTTGTTGTCCAGGAATATATGTATCTCCACGATCAATTTCAGCATCTTTATAATTTGGTAATGTATCATCTGTTGGTAATACAACATTATCTTTTTGAGAATCTCTATCAATAATTTTATCACCATTTTGATCAGCAAATTCTGTTATTTCTGCTATATTTGTAATTTTTTCATATAAGTCAATATTTTCTTTAACTTTACATCTAATTTGTACATCAATATAATCAAGAGTTGTTCCATCAAATGCTTTTAATAAAACTTTATCATCCACATTTGTTCTTCCTGCATATATATTGTCTCTGTTAGCTGAACTTGTTGTTGTTAAAGATGTTATATCTGTTTTTACTGTTCTTCCATCTTGTGATACTGTCCATCCATATTTTGCATTTAGTTCATCATTTACTATAAATTCTAGTTGCTCTGGTAAATGATCTGTTATTTCAGTTACATATCCATCTAATTGTCCTTCATTGTATATACGAATTGTATATGTTACTATGTCTCCATTAGAAGCACTTACTGGTGTTTTGTCATGATTATATGTTGCTGTTGTTGCTGTTTCGTTTTTTAAGTCTGTTACATCAACTTGTGGTGCTCTATTATAATTTTTTGTTTTTGTTCCTGTTGTAACTTCTGTAATGAATTTTCTTAAAGATAAATCAAAGTATTGTCCTAATACAACTAAATCTTCGAAATCATCATCGTCTTCTTGGCTTGTTGTTCCATAATTATTTTTATCAACGTTATTTGGTTTAGAGTCACGATCTTCTGCTTCAGTGTTTCCGTCTTTATCTTTATGCATTGTTATTTCTGCTATATTTTTTAAAGTTTTGTTTTCAGTTCCTATTGTTGCAATTACTTCACATTCTATTTCCAAATCTTTATAATCTAATGTTGTTCCATCAAATTTATTAATCATTTTGTCTGCTAAATATGTTGTCTTTACAGTTTTACCATCTTTTGTTGTTTCCCATCCATATTGTTTATTTATTGCACTATTGTCTGCCAGTTTTAATCCTTCTGGTAAATAATCTCTAACAACTGCTGCATATCCATCAATGTTGCCTTCATTATATACTCTTATTTTGTATATAACCTTGTCTCCTGGTTTTACTGCAAGTGCATCTTTAGGATGTACTTTATTTGTTGTTGTAATTGCTCCATTTTTTAATTTTTCTAATTCTTGTGCATCTATTGCTGGAGTTCTATCCACTGTTGGTGCAACTCCATTTATTGATGTAATGAATTTTCTTAAAGCTAAGTCCATTGCTTCACCTAGCATTATTAAATCTTCAAAATCATCATCATCTTCTTGGCTTGTTGTTCCATAATTATTTTTATCAACATTGTTTGGTTGTGAATCACGGTCTGTCACTGTTGTATTTCCATCTTCATCTTTATGCATTGTTATTTCTGCTATATTTTTTAAGTTTTGATTTTTGCTTTCAACTACTGCTGTTACTTCACATTCTATTTCTAAATCAACAAAGTCTAATGTTGTTCCATCAAATTTATTGATCATTTTATCTGCTAAATATGTTGTTTTAGCTGTTCCAACATCTTTTGTTGTTTTCCATCCATATTGTGTATTTATTGTACTATTGTCTGCTAATTTTAGTCCTGTAGGTAAGTAGTCTATAACTGTTGATGCATATCCATTTACATTACCTTCATTATATATTCTTATCTTATATACTACTTTATCCCCTTTTTTTACTGCAAGTGCATCTTTAGGATGTACTTTTCTTGCTGTTGTTGTAGTTCCATTTTTAAGTTTTTCTAATTCTTGTGCATCTATTACTGGAGTTCTATCCACTGCTGGTGCTACTCCATTTATTGAGATAATGAATTTTCTTAAAGCTAAGTCGAATTCTTCTACTGTTGGTTCTTCTGGTATATCAGTAACAACTTCTTCTGAAAAGTTTCTTGTTATTTTTTCAACTTTAACAACAGGTTGTTCTAACTCTAAGTTGTTATTTCCTTTATCAATTACTGACCAATATGTAAGTTTAGTTTCTGTATAAGAACCTGAAATATTAAATTTTACACTTTTAATATTATTAGTAGATGGTACAGAAATATAAAATTCTTCTCCTACTAATTGTTTGTCATCAGTCATATTTATAATTTCGTTCTTATTCTTATCTAAATATATTACATCTGTTACTTCATTGTCATTTTCATCATTAACGAAAACATCTAAACTATATTGTGTATCTCTTACTTGTTCTAGTTTATATGGTCCAACTATATATCTGTTATTTACTTTTTGAACTGTTATATTACTTGTATCAGAAAGTTTAACTGGTACAGTGTTTACACTGCTATCACTTGGACTATAGCTAAAACCTGCTTTTTGAGGTGTTTTTACTAAGTAATCAAATAATGCTTGACATGCAAGTGCTCTTTCCCATCCATTTTCTAGTATATCTTCACTTAATGCTTTATAGTTTGCATCTACACCTTGTACTATATTAACATAGAATTCTATGTTTTCTACATGATAATCACCTGTAGGGTTTGTATAATACCATACTGCCAATTGTTGTACTGCATCTATATCATCATCTGTTAATAAGTCCATATCTGCAAATTCAGTTATTTCTGGATTTCCTTGTTCTACCGCATAATTAGTTGCTGCAGTTAATAAAGTATCTCTATTAATTTTAGCTTCAGCTTTTGCTGTTGAAGATGCATCAATTTTAGGTGCAACATAACAATTATCTAAAATCCATAATAATGCTTGATATTCTGTACCATTAACATCTGGTAATGGTGCTTGGTATACTGCAGGAATATCATCTGGATCCTTTAAATCAAAATATTTTGTATAATGAGTTTCAACAGGTGCTCTAATTGCTGAATAATCTGCTGATCCAAAACCAGGACCACCTCTTAAGCAATAAATAGTATCATCAGTATTTTTTCCTGTTTCATAGATTTTCCATACGTTTTTACTACCACTTGCTATTTGGTATCCATATCCTGATCTTCTTCCAACCATTGTTAAGTTAAGATATAGACTTCCAGTTCCAGAAGCTGCATTTACTTGTGTAAATACACTTAAGCAACACATTGATAAAAGTAAAAGTATTATAAACATTATTCCTTTTTTTAATTTCATTATCTTTACCTTCCTTTTTTATTATATTAATATTATTTTAATAGCCTATTAAGAACATGTCAATAGCAGTATTTTCCTATAATTTCATGCCTTTTTTTATTGCATTTTTTTCCCCTACGGATATAGGTTCTTGGATTTAACTTCTATTTTTTTGCCCTTATATTACAATTATATTACATTTTTGTAATATTTTCAATATTTTTGGTGCTAATATTGCCTCTTTTTCTTATTTCCCTAGTTTTTTTACGTCTCGCTTAATAGAATTTTAAAAAAGATAAGAATTATAATTCTTATCTTTTGGTTCGCTGGAGGCGCCTATCGGAATCGAACCGATGATCAGAGTTTTGCAGACTCGTGCCTTACCGCTTGGCTAAGGCGCCATAAATATTAAATTATAGTCACGAATTACTTTACTTACCAGCGACTCGCTATCGCTCCCTGCATACTGAGGTTGTAACTCGCTAAAGCTCGAACGACCTCAGCAGCTTGGCTAAGGCGCCATAAATATTAAGCTTAATAAAAAAATGGAGCGGGAAACGGGGCTCAAACCCGCGACCTCTGCCTTGGCAAGGCAGCGCTCTATCAACTGAGCTATTCCCGCATAAGCTTTTTTCAAAGCATATTTATAATAACAAATTTTTATATAAAAGTCAAGGTACTAATGATAAAAAATCTATAAAATAATCAAATATATTCTTTTTTTCTATCACTTGCTTATTTTTTATATTTAAATTTGCTATTGTTTCTCCATTTATTTGAATCTTTGCATTTCCTATAATTTTTCCCTTTTCAACAGGTGCTTCTAAGTAATATAATGAATTTATTTCCATTTTTATGTTATCAATATCTGTTTTTTTTATTGCAATTTTAGAATAGCCTAAACTTTCAATATCTAAATCTATCTTCTCTTGTTTTGCCTTATTTATATATATGCGATTACAGTTTAATTGTTTCCAATTTTCAAATTGTTCTTTTATTTTTTTTTCAATATCTATTACTTCATAATTTTTATATGCATATTCAATTAATTTTATGCTATCTGATGTTCTATACTTTTTGGTATCTGCTCCTAGTACTACTGTAATAATATCTAAATCTTCGCGTTTACAAGCTGTAACTAAACATCTCCCAGCTTCATTTGTAAAACCGGTTTTTACTCCATAAACGCCATTCAAATTTCCAAGTAATTCATTAGTATTTCCTATTAAATTACTTCTTGCATTTATTGTTATATTGTAATTTTTAGAACTCACAATCTCTTTAAACTTTGGAATTTTCAATGCATAATCAGCCATACAAGCTAATTCATACGCAGTTGTATAGTGTTTCTCTTTGTCTAATCCATGTGGTGTTATAAAATGACTATTTATAAGTCCAAGTTCTTTTGCTTTTTTATTCATCATGTCTGCAAATTCTTCTATTCCTCCTCCAACATGTTCTGCCAAAGCAACTGCAGCATCATTTCCAGATTTAAGCATTAATCCATAAAGCAGGTCATGTACCGTAATTTTGTCATTTGTTCTTAATCCTAATCGTGACCCTCCTGTTCCTGCAGCTTTTTTGCTTATTGTAACTACATCATTTAACTCTGAATTTTCCAAAACAACTATTGCTGTCATTATTTTCGTAGTACTTGCCATCGGAACTTGTTTTAAGCCATTTTTTTTATACAGAATTCTTTTAGAATTTCTATCAAATATTAGTCCAATTCTAGAATTCAACTTTAAGTTTTCTATATTTTTAGATACGGTTTCAATTGCTTGCTTCTTTGTTTCGTTAATATCAATAATTTCATTATCATTTATATTAGCATAACACATATTATTTATAGATAAAATAAGTGTTACGAATAAACAAATCATTGCACTTATTACTTTTTTATTTTTAAACTTCATATACAAAAATCACCTTTTACATTATATTTGTAAAGGTGATTTTTATGAATAATTTAATTATCTTCTTGAATCTCTTGCTTCAGCATCTCCCCATGGAGTTCTTCCTTCGTCATCATTTTCATCTCTGCTTTTTTCATCTTTTTCTTTATTATTTTTTCTTTCTTCTATTTTTCTTGCATCTCCCACGGGTATTTCTTCATCTCCATCTCCCACGGGTATTTCTTCATCTCCATCACCCTCTATGCTTTTTTTATCCATTTCTTTTATTTCTTTATCTACTCTTCCTTTTGCTTCTTCTTGTGTTAATGTTTCTTCTCCAATCATATAATTAAAAATTTGTATTGCTTCTTTTCTCTTGTACCCTTCTTTTATAAAACCTTCAATAACATCTTCAGCATGTTGCATTAAATACATCTCATCATATTGAACTCCATCTTTTACTAATCCTGTTTTTTCTACGGAACTATATGTTTCAGTTTCTTTATCTGGGTCTGCAACACCAGTTCTAATTGAAGTTTCTTCATTTACTTGTGAGCTATTATAAGGTTTTTCTTTTACTTCAATGGCTTGTGATGCCCATTCTCCTTTTTTTCCTTGTCTTGCTTCTTCAATATCCATATATCCGTATTTGTCAAATTTTATATTAAATCTAATATCTCTTACATCTCCATCCCTTCTTGATAAGTTCTGTGTTCTCATTACTTGGTTTGGCACTTCTCTAGTTACAGGCTCTCCATCACTTCCTATTGACACAGTTTCTTGTCTCATACCTGTCGTTGATGGCATTATATATTTTGATGGTTGTAATTCTCCATTTTCATCTATATACTCAGCTTTTACCATTCCATCATTATCACGACTAAAAATTAAGTTTCTTTCTATTTCTGGATGGTCTTTATATAAGTTACTGTTATCTCTAACCCTTAAAACATTATTTGTAGGTATTCCTTTTTTTACTGCAATTTCTTCAACTTGTTGTTTTTCATCATCTACTTTTTCTATTTTCTTTTCTTCTTTTTGTTTATCTTTTGTTTTTTCAACCTCAGCATCTAGTTCTTCGTGTGTTAATTGAACATCTTGTTCTTTTAGTTTTTCTGGTAATTCTAGTGTTGCCTCTTCTAATTCTAATGTTTCAAAATGTTCTTTATAGTCTTGCCTTAGTTTTTCTATATATTCAGGTGTAAGTTGTAGTTTTCCTTGTTCATCTGTTGTTGCAATCAATTCACCAACTTCATTATATATTTCATAAAGTTCTATTCCTTCTTTTCCTTCTGCATTATCTCTCAATTTAACAACAAATGCACCATTTTCAAAAAAGCCTGCTGAGCCAAAGGCAAGTTCTTTATAATAAGTTATATCAGATATTTCTGTTGTCTTTTCTTCTCTTTCTGCTATTTGAGTATAAATATTTGCCATTTTTTCTTTTACTTTATTTGAATCTTTTGGTTCCATAAAAAAACTCCTTAACTTTTTTTCTATTATATCATAGTGTTAAATTAATTACTAGTTCGTAACGTAAAAAACGTGAACTGACGTCCACGTTTTTATTTTAAATACCAAATGACATTACAAAATCTGTTCCTTCATTTAATCTCATTACAAATGTCTTTTTTACTGTTTTAGTATTTTTTTCTGTTTTATCAGTTATAGTAACTTCATAAGTATACAAATCTCCTTGTTTTTTACCATTGCTTGATTTTGCATTATTAGATTCAAAGAAGTTTGTTTTCACATACTTTTCAAAGTCAGCTTCTGTTTTAAAGTTATTTGATTTAAATGTTGCATCTAGCTTATTGTATACATATTTGTAGTCATTATTATTTAATGCTTCAAAACATTTTTGAAGGTTTAATATTACCTTATCCTCTTCTTTTGCATTTTCATATTTTTCAAGAAACTCTGGTAAATCTATTGTATATGTGTCTAGTATAACAGTATAGTCCATAACTGATGTTTCTCTAAATATATAATAATTTTCTAAGTTATCAATAAGAACATATTGAGTATAATCATTATTCTTATCAATTTTATATGATTTTAACTCAAGTGGTTTATATTTTGCCATGTATATCATATATTCTTCCATGCTATCAAAATCACCATATTGTTTTGCATTTTTATTATTATATGATAAATATAATTCTTTATTTTTGCTTACATATTGTGTAAAATTTTGTAAGCTTCCAAAACGCTTTTCTTTATAATTTTGATCTAAGTCCTGATATGCTTGTTCAATATTAAATGACATTCTTTCTGTAAATGTTTCAAATATATACTTAACATATTCCTCATCATTTAAATATATTGATTTAAAAACATTATAAGTTTTATTTTCTATTTTCTCTGTTCTATTAAAATTTATTTCTGAATTTTCGTCAATTTTTAGCATGTTTTTTTCTGTCATATATTCATAAGGTAATATTGAAAATGTACTATTAGCAGGGTTCATTTTAACCCCAACAGCTAAATTAAACATTTTATTTGAATTTGTGTCAATTAATTTTCCATATATTAAATATACATCTACGTCATTGCTTATTTTTATTGTATACATTTTGTTTATGTCAATTTTTACTTTAGATATATTGTTTATTTTTAACTGTTCTTTCGTTATATTAGCCATTTGTACATATTCGTCATCTAATAAACCATATATTTTTTCTCTGTTTCCATCTGAGACATAATCATAAAATAATTCTACACACTTTTTTGCATTATAATATTCATTTTTTGATTGCACTTTTTCTAATTTATTAAGTTCAAAGTTATATGTCTCTTTACCATCTTCTATTTCGTTTATTCCGTTCTTCATTTTTCTTTAATAACAACACACATATCATTATTGTTGTTATTA
>OGOP01001216.1_pt1 | contig 19145 bp, 19 predicted proteins | sample 1552591 | NCBI WGS metagenome assembly OGOP01 (sample SAMEA2580120, study PRJEB22360) | human gut metagenome | biome: human gut; feature: human-associated habitat; material: faeces | place: Denmark | collected 2008/2010 | reverse complement strand
AAGTTCAATGCCAGAGTTTTGCTGGCATGCTCTCTCAAGATTCCGAGAGATCATATTTATGTATTTATCTGCCATTAAACAGACTTGTCTATTGTATCACATTTAAACGCTTAATATCAAATATTTTGTAATCGCCATCCAAAAAGAATCTTTTTCGTCAATTTGTTTATTCTGGCATTTTAATCCCAAACTAAACCATACACCGTTACCGTATTTTCTACTTTCTTACTTTTAATTGGTTTGACAAGTATATCCGCAGTATGTATAATGAAGTATCAACAAATTGTAACTATTCAGAAGGTTCGTTCCATTCACAAAATGCCAGAATATACATAGTGACTAAAAATATATACTTTGGCTGGTCATTTTGTTCATGACGCTGTTACCAGCTATAAACTCATATGTGCAAATTGCACTTCACGAGCAAGCTCTCACGTACAATTTGCACATATGAGTTCGCACCTTCTGAACAGTATCAACAAATTTTAAAAAAGTGGCCGTGAATAGCAGCGGACAATGAATATACTTGAAAGGATTGAATAGCATGGATATGCAAATGAATATAAAAAGAAAATTATATTCTCCAAATGAGTTAAAGGAAAAATTTCCAATGACAGAACGAATGAAAGCAGTAAAGGAGCAACGAGATCAAATTATTGCAGATATTTTAAGCGGAAAATCCGATAAAATGATGTTAATTATCGGTCCTTGCTCTGCAGACCGTGAAGATGCTGTATTAGAATATATCAGTAGATTAAAAAAAGTACAAGAAATAGTAGAAGAGAAACTAATTTTAGTTCCTCGGATCTACACAAATAAACCAAGAACAACTGGTGAAGGCTATAAAGGAATTGCATTGCAACCGGACCCAGAAGAAGATCCGGATATGTTGAAAGGATTACTTTCCCTTCGTGAATTACATATCCGTGCTGTACAAGAGACTGAGCTTACTTGTGCGGACGAAATGCTTTACCCCGAAAATCATAGCTACCTATCCGATGTACTATCCTATGTAGCGGTAGGTGCTCGTTCCGTAGAAAATCAGCAACACAGACTAACTGCAAGCGGTGTAGGCATTCCAGTTGGAATGAAAAACCCTACCAGTGGAGATTTGGAAGTTATGTTAAACTCTATTTTAGCAGCACAAATTCCACATACCATCTCCTACCGTGGATACGAGGTAGAAACACCGGGTAATCCTTTTGCACATGCTATTTTAAGAGGATATGTGAAAGAGGACGGAAAGTGCTACTCGAATTATCATTATGAAGATTTGGAACATTTGTATGAAGCATACCAGAAGAGAGATTTAGAAAATCAAGGTGTTATCGTAGATACCAATCATGCAAATTCGAACAAAAACTACTTAGCTCAAATCCGAATCTGTAAAGAAGTATTGCATAGCTGTCATTTATCCAAAGATATTCGTTCCTTTGTAAAGGGATTTATGATCGAAAGTTATCTAAAAGACGGCAATCAGAAAATTGGAGAAGGCTGTTATGGAAAATCCATTACAGATCCATGTCTTGGATGGGAAAAAACAGAACGTCTCATCCTTGATATTGCTGAATTATTATAAAGAAAGTACAACACAGAAAGTCCCTTCTGATTACTCATAAAGTAAGTGGTCAGAAGGGACTTTTTTTATTGTCTATTTCTAACTCTTTTAAAAGATGCACAGGAAACAACCGAAGCATTGGAATATCCTCCTTTGCGTTTCCAACTGCTGCCCCTTCCGATAGAGCGATTCCTTCTTTACGACAAATCATTTGTACGCCGTTTTTCTTATCTGCTCCCTTTCCTGTAATTCCCAAATGTCCCCTTTCTAAATGGAATGTACATGAAATTTTCTTACTTTCTGCTATTTTTTCTATTTCCTTTTGCAATTTGCTCCTTTCTTCTAGCGTCCACCCTCCTCTCCTTTTTGTAAACAAAGTTTGGCGGTAAAGAATATCTCCTTTTTTATAACTCCGAAACTGTACTTGATACTTTCTTTCCACGTTTGCCTGTTCATCTTTCGAAAGGATTGTTTTCAAAGGGAGCCTCTGTTCCCATATTTTCTGATCTTTTCTTTTGATTCGAATCAGTCCACCACCTGCAAACACACCTCCCTCTAAACAATCCGCAATTTTCCTGCACTTTTTCATAGCCTCAATCAACGGAAGTTCTGTTGCTAAAAACAATCTGCACTTTTTGGAAAGTCTCCGTAATCGTTCTGCCATAAAATCCGATAATTCCTTTTCACCTTCTCCCACAATCGTCCCATCCACATCCAAAAAAATTGCCTTCGGATAGGTTGGTATGCGAAATGCAGGATAGGGTTCAAAAAATAGTAATTCCTCTATATCCGTTCGATTGCTATAGGCAAGATAGCAATTACACTCTGACCTTCCGCAACCTTTTTCACCAGATCTACTACCTTTTGCCGCTGCATGCAAATTACAAAAATATCTACTACCATCCGCCTCATAAAAAAAAGACTGCCGACATTTTTGCAACTCTGCTCTTCTATGCTCTAATTGAAGAGAAAAATAAGGGTCTACTTCCTGAAAAAGCTTTCTTTCTTCTTTGGTATACGTTTGCCTTTGCCCTTCCAATTTATTTACCCAAACATAAACGGAATCTGGAAGACTTTTGCGTAATTGCAACAGTGCAGAGCTTTCTTTTGGATCTCCAACCATACCAACACAAAATGAGACGCCTGCACGTTCCACTTTTTCACATTGCTCTACAAACTTTTCCACTGTTGTCATAGAAGGATGAAACGTACACCACAAACGGAGTTTTTCCTTTTTCCCTTGATATTTCTCATAAATCTCTAACATCTTTTCCACTGAAAAACTTAAATTGGTCTGGCATCCGGTATACTCTTCTGTTGCAATTCGACTAAGTTCTGCCAACCCTTTCCAATAGTACTCATGTATTAGTGCTTCTCCATAAGGAACAATCTGTACAGCATGCTTTTCCTTTTCCTGTTTCACTTTTTCTATAAATTTCCAAAGCGCCTTCTCGTCTTTCTCTCTCTGTTCGTTTGTCATCTTTCTTTTTGAAAAAGGACAGTAACCGCAAGCATAATTACAGGATGTCAAATACCCTCGGTAAAAAATTTGTTTTCCCATTCTTTCATCCGCCCTTTCACTTTTGAAGAAATCAATTGTGGCCCCAAATAATCAGACAAAGCCATACCAGCCTTCGTAAGCACATAGGTATTTTTATCCTCTTTTAAATATCCCTTTTCCCTCCAGAGTTTCAATATTTCAAACTCTTTTTCTACATCTTCTCCAAATTCCTGACGATAACGCTCTCGATTTAATCCACTAATAAACAATATATTTTTTATAACATATCTTCTTTTTTCTTCCTCTTTGTCCAAAAGAAAACCATGGGTAATTTTTCGATAATCTTCTGTTGCAAGATAGCGTTCTAACTGTGCGTTACACTCTTTCTGCTTCACATAGTATGGGGTACAAAAGTGAAGATTTCCCAAATAACTTCTTCCCCCGCATCCAATCGAAAGAGTATTTCCAAACCCACACTCCAGGGCAGGCGTCAGTGGTACATAATCCTTCCGTACAAATCGGCGCATAGAGTATTGTACATAACCTTTCTTATTCAGATATTCACAAACAAAATCATATAATTTTCTAGTGTTTTCTTCCCTTTTTTCCTGTCTTTCCTTTAACAATGTTCCATTTTTAATATATAAAGGATATATAAAAAGTTCCTGTGGTCCATAAGAAACTCCTTCTTCCAATGTTGCCTCTAAAGACTGTACCGTTTGTCCGGGAATTCCATAAATAAAGTCAAAATTTACACAGGCAAACTGTTGCTTTTCTATGCATTTTATAGCATTTCTTGCCTGTTTGGGTGTATGAATACGATACAATTTTTTTAATTCTTCCTCATGAAAACTTTGAATGCCAAGACTTATTCTTTGCGTTCCCCCTGCTTTGATAATGGTAAGTTTTTCTTCTGTCGTTTGATTTGGCGAAGTTTCTATTATAACAGGATATTCCGTTTTTTGTTGCACCGTTTCTATCATTTGAAATAAGCGAATTAACTGTTTCTCCTCTAAATATAACGGTGTCCCTCCACCTATAGTAACATCAGAAAAAGAATAGGAATACAAGTCATACTGTTGGATTTGTCGTTCCATGGCATTCAGATAAGCATCCACATATGCCGTCCCTTTACCTACTACAGAAAACAAATTGCAATAACCGCATTTTGCCTGACAAAACGGAATATGAAAATAGAGGCTATTCTCTCCTTGCTTCAATCGAGGTAAATACTCACGAATATCTACATCTTTTAAAGCCCGATAAGCAGTCTTATGAGGATAGCTATACATGTATTGACGGTATATCTCCTTCTTCACATTTTTCTCCTTTCCTTTAGCCAAATACCTAAAGTAAAAATTGTTTATACGGGATCGTATTTACCATAGGATGATTAATTCCATGAGAAAAACAACCATCTTCCCCATAACAAGTTCCGTGATCCGAACAGCATATCACAAACGTATCTCCCCTTTGCCTAAATGCTTCTAAGAGGGGTTGCAATTCTTTATCTACATACCGCAGTGCCGCCCCTTGACTTTCTTTGGTATCCCTCTCATATCCTCGCTCTGGTTGAAATCTTCTTTCCATCTCTCCATTTTTCTCCAGTTCCAAATAAAAATAATTCGGATAATGCAATGCCGATATATTTAAATACAGAAATATTTTCTTTTCAAGAGCAACTTTTTCTAACCATTTTCTTGCAAAAGAAACCTGATTGCTTGTACTATCTGGCGCTATCGGTGCAAAAGAAGGATTCCAAAAACTATGCGTAAAATACCCTGGAAATACTTTTCCAAGCCCTGACCGTTTATCAAAAAAAGAGACGCCTCCAATGCAACAAGTTTCATATCCTTCCTCACTCAAAGCTTCTACAAAAGTTCCTTTTGAAAATCCATACGCTCCTTTTGGTGCCTTTTTCCCCATTCCCACATTTTCCGGGAAGAACAATTGTATACGCTCTTTATGTTTTTTCGCATCTGCAAAACACGGGAAAAAACCTGCAAACATTCCCTGATGTGCAGGATAAGTAAAATTACCCACAGCCTGACATTTCTGCCATTCTCCCCCCTGACTTAAAATAGGGGTATTCCCTGCATTTTCCTGTTCTTTTGCCACATCATACCGCAGTGCATCCAAACAAATGAAAAGAATATGATGGCTTCCTACAATATGATTCATATCTATATCTGCCCATTCTTTTTTATACGCTATCATGCCTTATCTCCCTTCGCCCTAAGAAATTAAGTGATATATCCAAAACCCCCTGTATTGTTTCCTTATTGTATACATTTTACAACTAGTGAAAATGCTCACACATATTATTCATTTGAACAACCTGCCTAGAATAAATCTTATTTTCCCAATAAATATCCTGATATAACAAATCACCTTGTCCATTCATCTCAATAATACGCGGTCTTCCTGTTTTTTTATCCAACATTACATCAATTCCTGCCATATGCATTGTTGGAAAAAGTGCCATAGCCTCTTCGCATACTCTTGCAAGTTCTTTCTGGATATTTCCTTTATTCCAATCCTCTTCACTTTGTAAAACTTTCTCTAACGCAATCGCACCATTGTTTAAGTGAAGATTGGTGATTGGTGTGACAGACTTCCTACAAACAATACACTCTATTTGTCCAAATTGCCACAACACACGAAAATCAAAAGGGTCACCCTCTAATGTTGCCTTGGGATACCAACGCTCCACAATTGTTTCTAAAGAAGCAATGGCATTTACGATTGTTTCCACTTCTTTTTCCTTCGTTATTTTTCGAATCTTTTTCTGCTGAAATAATATATCTTTTTCTACACCAGCAGCTGTATACGCAACTACCTTTCCAGTAACAGGATTTATGGAAAGTGCCAAAATTCCTGCTGCCCCTGATCCATACACAGGTTTTAAAAAAACAGACGGAACCCTTTTTTCAAGCATTCTTTCTTTCAATTCCAAATAATTCTTTATATTATTTGCAACCATTGTAGTAACTGGCACCTGATATTTTTTCAGTTTTTCTTTACAAGCAACTTTGTCTAACAATTGCAAAATTCCAGTAGGCGGATTCAAAAAACAAACCTCTTTTTTCTTTCCTTTTTCTTCCAGTTCCAATAACTGTTCCCGATATTCCTGTATTCTTTTGGGCAGTTGCAAAATATTATATTCCTGAAAAGAGGGTGGGTCAATTTTCACAACCCCACCCTCAATATCCTTTTTTTTCCATTCTGACCATGTACAAAATTCCATCGGCACCTGTTGTCTGTCGGCAGCTTTCAAAAAGAATTTTGTTCGTTTGCTATCCGCTTCCCCGATTAAAATCATCCGTTTTTCTTTCACACTAGTCTCCTACTCTGTCAACATTGGATAATAATATAAATCGCCGTCCCATTCATCCGGTTCATTCTGTTCCTCCATATCCACTTCTATTGACATTGCCTTTAACTTCTTCATCATTTCATCCGTCATGTAATGATAATGCACATCTAAATACTTCACATTTGGGAACTGTGGCAATTGATCCAACAACAATTGTCCGCCCTTATCTGTAAGTGACCCCATAGATAATTCTAAACGCTGCAATTGTTTTATATATTTCGATGCCAATACCAGTTCACAAATTTCGTCCTGAATCTCGCTGTCACAAAGACCAAGAATCTTTAATTTAGGGAAATTTGACTTTTCCAACACTGCTTTGATATCTTCCAGCGAACCATCAAAACCATAGTCTTCCACTCCTATGTATAATCGAAGTTCCTCCAATTCTGGAAGATTTGCATCACGAATACTTTCCATTACTTCTTTTGGCAATCCACCACAAATAATCTCTAAAGACCGTAAATTTGGTGCGTTTAGCTTACCAAGTCCCAAATCTGTGCTTCCCTTAATTGTTAACTTCTCAAGCTGTGGCATAGCTTCTAATAACTTTTCATAGTTGCCTTGCACAATCCATGAAACCTCGCACTCTTCAAAGTCCATATCTCCAACAAACAAGCTCTTAATATGCGCAAACTTTTCTTTGTTCTCAATAATATTCTGGATAATTATCTCTGCGCCCTCGTTTTCATCCCATGGTTCCCCCCAGCATCCAATGACAACCTCTTCCAAATCTGCAAATTCCGGGTCCGCTAAAATATCTGCAACCATTGTATCACAGGACTTTTCTGTCTCATCAATTTCATCATAATCATAACTATATTTTTTGCTCTTATACATTACATGTCTCCTTTCCTCTTCCGCGATACCTCCAATATTTTTAACATACATTGTTAGATATTGATAAAATATCGCTGTTTTTATTCTTTCAAATTAGTAGTTCTTTCGGTTTTTCTCAAAAAATTACATATCTCAATGTAATTATTATACAAAATGCAAGAAAATATTACAAGCTATATCTCACTACGATTTTCCCTCTCTGCAACTATTCACAGGGTATGTCTATGTACTACTTCAAAGTTTCCAACCGCACCTTAGCACATATGCAATCTAATCCAAACGGCTCTCTTCTACTTGTATTTTTCAATTTCCATTTCTATATCTTTTTAACATAGAATTCTTTTTCCCCGATACTCCTTGCTAAGAAAGTTTTGAAAAAATAAAAATTGCAACTCCCAAAATAACCAACACAACTCCCGTTGCCCTATTCAACGTTTCAGCAGAAGCCTTATTGGCAAATTTAGCTGCTATTCTTGCCCATAATAAGGTAAATATCACGCAAAGTCCCCATACAAACCAATCCGGTTTTCCAGCGATAGCAAAATGAGATACTGCACCTGTAAATGCGGTAAAAGCCATAACAAACACACTGGTCCCAATGGCTGTTTTCAAATCATATCCCAAAACTGAGGTTAAAATCAACAGCATCATCATACCGCCATAAACGGATCCATATGCAAAAATGTAATAAGCATCGGACTGATTACCGCCGCTGCACTCATTCCGGCAAATCCAGTTCCCAGTCCTGCACCCATTCCGGCAAAAAATGTAACTATAAGTTTGATAAACCAATTCATTTTGTATGCTCCTAATCTTTCTTTTGCAATTTATTTTGTTTCTACTGAAAAATTGTAAAATTATATATATTGCACATGTGGATCTTTTCTATTTTACTCCCTCACAATATACTCATAAATATCTTCTCTTACTGGTACATCCAGCTTCCATTCAATTTTAACAGCAGTCTTATCTGTATTATTCATAATAATTTCTTCTGTTCGCCCTGTTGCTTCCATTCTTCCTAAATAATAAAACTCTTTTGAAATCTTATCATCTTTATTCTTCCGCACAAATAACTGTACATCAATACCACGTTCTTTTGCATGAATAAAATTCTGTACATCCTCTGATTGCAAACTTCTTCCATTTTTAGAAATCGCAATTAAACTACTGCTATTTATAAAATGATCTTCATATTTTGTAGTATCACTTATTTCCTCATTTTTATTGTAATTTATAAATACAGGAAATGTTTTTGTCTTTTTATCGTATTTATATCCACCGATATTTAACGGAACTTCATTACTCTCCCAATTTAATAAGCGGCATGCATCCTCATAAGTATACTTCTGGTATAAAACAAAATCTGTATCTTCATAATGCTTTCTGTATTGCGTTTCATATCTGTTGATACCAAATTCCACAAGTTCAGATAATATTTGATAAAATACTGTATTCTCCAGCATACTATGAAAATTCGACGAAATGGTATATTTTTCCCCTTCCCTCAACTTTTCATCGTATGAACGAAATCTTTCTTCCGTAAAATAGTTTTCCATCTTCTCCACAAAAATACAATTATCATATGTTTTTTTGCTTACTCCAGACGGGAAAGTATTCGTCATAACACTCACTACATTTAAAACTTGTTGTTCATTGACATTTATTCCATACCGATCCCTTAAATCACAACTCCAATCTTCTAATACATCTGTATTTTTCAATGTATCTTTATATTTTAACATTCTCCGAAGTAATAATAATTCCTGTACTCGCTTGCCGCTTGCCAATTTTTTTGAAACAAATTCAATTACTTTTTCTTCCTCTTCTGATAAACGAAGCGTATATTCATCTTCATACTTTACCAAAAATCTATAATAAGAACCCAGACTATTATTATCAAAAATACGAAGTACATCCATTTCCCCATATTTATCGAAATCTTGTAATGCAGGAATATGTCCCAATTTATTTTTTAAATTCGTATAATTTTCCTTAATCAATTTTAAATCACTAAAATTTGCATTATCAATTGCTGAAAAAATTCTTTTTCTAGAAACTTTGTCAAAATGAATCGTACTAGCTCCTGGTAATACTCTTCCGCCTTCCATAACATAACGACGAATATTATCTTTGTTATATGTACGGTCTCCCGAAAGTGCAATAGGAATCATAAAATTATTTTTATAATTTCCAATAAAATCAAGTATAACAACATATTCCTTTTCATCTGCTTTGCGTAATCCCCTTCCTAACTGTTGCACAAATACAATTGGCGATTGAGTAGGGCGAAGCATAATAACCTGATTGATTTGTGGTACATCCACACCTTCTGAAAAAATATCAACTGATAAAATGTAATCCAGTGGTCCTTCTGTCACATCCACATCCGATTCGTAATCCACAGAATCTTTCTCCTCCATTATCAAACGTTCTATCGCCTTCGCTCTTTCTTCTTCCGAGTCACTACCAGTTAATACAAGTGTTCTCCATCCATTTTTATTAAACTTCTTTGATAATTCCTGTGCTTCTTCCACCCTACTACAAAAAATCAACCCTTTCACACGATTTCCACAATAACCATAGTACTTTGCCTGTTCCATGACATGTTTCACACGCTCATCTGATGTAAGAAAACGAAAATTTTCTAGTTGTTCCTCTCTTGATCATCTAATATATCCTGTGTATATTCTCCCTGTTTCGTTGAAACTATTTTTTTATTCCACTCTTTATTTGTTGTAAGTGCGGTTTGTGTTACATTCGAACTTCCCACAATAATCCGATAAAATTCGCCCTTTTTAAAAATGTATCCTTTCGTATGAAAACCTTCTTGTACTTGTTTGGTTCGATACATTTTCAAAGTTATATTACTTAATCCGTCAAGACAGATTTCTGGGTCAAGATTTTTTTCCTGCATGTTTTCTTCTACATGCTCGTTCTCCATCGAACTCTTTTCCACGTTTTCTTCCACCACGGACTGTTCTGGCATTTCTCTCCATTCTGTCTCACTGGTATTTTCCATTGGAATCTCATCATCAAAAACACCTTTTAAATCCAACTCTGGAAGTTTCATTTCTTCTGAATGACTTTCCTGCTCTTGAGACAATTCTGGATTTTGCTGTATTTCTACCGTTTCATCCAATTCAACTTTTGTTCCGCATTCGGTGCAAAATTTATTTCCACTTCCCAACTTTGCTCCACAATTTTTACAATACATACATTTCCCCTTTTCCTTGCAAGAATCTTTTGTTTATCCATCTACTTTTTTCTTTATTTTACACGTCTGGTATTTTGTCAAGCCCTTCTAACCACTTAAATAATTCATTAAACACCAGTCATTTATCTACAAAAAAACAATGTTATTATACCTTTCAAAATCATTCTTTGTCAACAGATTGTCTCTTATAAAACAACACCTTTATAACATTTTAGCAGAATATAGACTAAACCAAATAAACATTTTCCCAGTTTCCACACTCATAAAGGACTTACTCCGTTTTGCGTGCCAGATTTGGGTTGCACACGTTTTACAACCACCTTTTTCACATCTTTACGCATCTGACAAAATATTTTTTCTCTTACAAATTTTCTACAGAGAAAAAGGCACCGGAAAATCCTATTTCCGATGCCTAATTGCCTCATTCTACAATATACTCAAATTGTTTTTTCTCTTTTTATTTTATATAAATGCGTGCTTCATATGGACGAAGAATAGATGCATCCTTGCTTTCTTTATAGTTTCCAAGTAGGAGTTCCATGTCCTTGCACATTTCTTCTAACGGCATGTTTACGGTTTTATCAAAGAAGTTACAAACAATCACCATTGTCTGATTTGCATTTTTTCTCTGGTAAGCAAAAATATTTTCATCGTTTTCCAACAGCAATGTAAAGTTACCATCTACGAATACTGGATACTGTTTTCGCAACTGGATTAGTTTCTTGTAACAACTAAAAATGGAATCTGGGTCTTTCACCTGACTTTTTGCATTGATTTCCTTATAGTTGCTGTTTACTTTCATCCATGGTGTACCATCTGTAAATCCAGCATGTTCTGTATCATCCCACTGCATTGGCGTTCTCGCATTGTCACGTCCCTTTGCATAAATAGAACGCATAATATCCTCTTTTGCATATCCTTTCTTCCGTCGTTCCTGATACATATTAAGAATTTCCACATCTCGATAATCCTCTATTTCATACTGTACATTTGTCATTCCCAATTCTTCTCCCTGATAAATATAAGGAGTTCCTTGCATTCCATGTAACAAAATTGCCAGCATTTTTGCAGACTCTACTCTGTACTCTTTGTCATTTCCCCATCTGGAGACAATACGTGGCAAATCGTGATTATTCCAAAACAAACTGTTCCAGCCGCAATTATGCAGTTCTGTCTGCCAGCGTGTCAAGATTTGTTTTAATTTTAAAAATGGCAATGGCGCTAAATCCCATTTTTCTTTTCCTTCCTGCTGGTCCAGTCCGATATGCTCAAACTGAAATACCATGGAAAACTCACTTCCATCTGGATTGCTGTAAAGTTTGGCTAATTCCGGTGTTGCTCCCCAAGCTTCTCCCACTGTAATCAAATCTCCCTTTTGGAAGGTTTCTTTACTCATTTCACGAATGTATTCATGCAGTCTTGGACCATTTTGTGTGATTTTAAGGTCTGGCTCTTTTGCAATCTGATCGATAACATCCAAACGGAACCCACCAACACCTTTATCCATCCACCACAAAATCATATCATAGATTTCTTTTCTTGCCTGTGGATTTTCCCAATTCAAATCCGGCTGTTCTGGCAAAAATTGATGAAAATAATATTGCTGCAATTCTGGCACCCATTCCCATGCACTTCCGCCAAAAACAGCCTTGCAATCATTTGGTAATACGCCCTCTTCTCCGTCTCTCCATACATAAAAATCATGATACGGATTTTCTTTGCTTTTCTTTGCTTCCTCAAACCATCGATGCTTGTTTGATGTATGGTTTAAAACCAAATCCATAATAATGCGAATATTATATTTTTTAGCCTCTGCAATCAATGCTTCCATGTCATCTACGCATCCAAACATCGGCTCAATATCCTGATAATCTGAAATATCGTATCCATTATCATCCTGAGGTGATTTGCATACAGGAGATAACCAGATTGCATCGATGCCAAGTTCCCCAAGGTATGCCATTCTGTCAATAATTCCCCTTAAATCACCAATTCCATCTCCATTGCTATCCTGAAAACTTCTTGGATAAATCTGATATACCACTGCATTCTTCCACCATTTATCGTTCTTTCTATTCTGTCCCATAATCCTTTTCCTCCTTATGACTTGTTATGATTCACAAATATGTGAACGGTAACATTACGATTTTTCTATACCATTTATTTATTCCTGCTTCTTGTTGCGAGATTGCTTTTGATGTATTATACTGCCATTATAAGATATTTTTCACGTAAAATCTTGCAGTATTTTTTCATTCTATGACACAATACTGCTATCTGCACAGGAGGAATCATTTATGAAAGAAGGGCAATCACTTACACCAGAACAAAAAGAAAACGCCAAACATGGCGAGGTCTTTTTTCCCATTCAAAAATATATTACCAGACTAGCGGACGATTACCCTGTGATTACGACCCACTGGCATGATGAAGCCGAACTTACCCTGATTACAAAAGGCTCTTGTGTCTATCAAATTGATTTGGTGGAATATGAGGCAAAAGCGGGAGATTTATTATTTATTCCACCGTTACTTCTACATGCCATTACCCTTGGCAATTGCGAGGAATTTTTTTCAGAAACTTATGTTTTTCATATGAATTTTCTTGGTGGAAATGCCACTGATGTATGTTCGACCCGTTATTTGACACCCATGATGAATCAGGAAATTTCCATGCCTTACCTGATTACACCGGAACATCCTGCTTATGCCTCTGTGCATAAATGTTTTCAGCAGATTACCACTTTGTATCGTGAAAAAGTAGTCGGATATGAACTGGCATTAAAATCTTTGCTTCTGCAAGTTATTTTTCTGCTGCTTCAATATAGTAGTAAACATATGTCCTCTGTTTCAAAAACTTCGTCAGACAAATTGAAAGGTGTTTTGGATTATATTGAGCTTCATTATGCAGAACCAATTTCTGTTTCTGAATTGGCAAAACTGTGCTATTTCAGTGAATATCACTTTATGCGTTTTTTCAAAAAGCATATGAACATGACTTGCGTGCAGTATATCAACAATCTCCGTCTGGAAAAGTCCGTAGAACAGTTTGAACGTGGAAACACTTCCATACTGGAAGTCTCTATGTCTGTAGGTTTCCACAACCTCTCTTATTTTCATCGGGCATTTAAGAAAAAATATCATATGACACCGCTTTCTTTTATCAAGCGGTTGGAGGAATGAGACTAATCTTCTTCTGTTTCATATCCACCTTTGCCATAACACCATACTGCAATGCACATCTTGGCGTGGCATGTCCGAAATTCACATTATAAACAATGGGAAGTTTCCTATTATCTATCACTTTTACAAGGATTTCTGCGTATTCCTGATAGTATGCCTCATCTTGGGGTTTTCCAACCAAAACTCCATTTACAACATCAAATACACCTTTCTCTTTCAGTAGTGAAATTTCCTTTTCAAAAAGTTCTGGCACAGGCTTTTCTTCACAGGTTTCTATAAATAAAATTTTATTTTTCCATTCTTCTATACTTGGAAATAGCCCATATTTTTCACATACCGCCTTTTCACCCTGATATCTAGTCGTTGTCAATATATCATATAAACTTTCTAAGCATCCGCCTAATAATTGACCTTGAAAAATTTCACTTCCCTGTAAAAGTTCAAAACCCCGTTCCTCCTTATGGGCTATTCGATCTGTTCCAATCGCATTTGCTGAAAAATCATTCCTTTCTTCATACCAAATTTCACTAGCTACAATCTCTTTATAATCCTCTCCTTCTAAATAACTTTCAAACGCTCTTTTACTATAGGGCAACATCTCATCCGAAATTTCCCCCAAATCACAGATAAATGTAGGACCATAATAAGTAGACAGTCCCAGTTTATAAAACATCAAATGATTAATTGTAGTATCGGAAAAGCCAGTAAATAATTTAGGATGCTCCTCTACCGCCCGAATGAACTCTGCATCTTCCATCAAATAGGGCAACAACCTGTATGTATCATCCCCACCTATTGCACAAATAATTCCTGCAATAGAATTGTCGAAAAAAGCATCCTTTAAGTCTTTCGCTCTGGCTTCCGGATGCTCCTTTACATATGCAATACCTTTCAATGCATTAGGCATAAATACTGGTTCTAGTCCATATTCTTTTAACCTCTTTACTCCTATTTCTATATTATGACTGCAAAATTCTTCCCCTAACATTCCACTGGACAAGCTGACAATAGCTACCTTGTCACCTTTTCTCAACTTTCTTGCGTATTGCATATTCATAATCCTTTCATTTAAAATAGTATTACTTCTTATCTGCACGCTAATTAACCTTGAATTCTTTCTCTATATAACAATGTTCCTGCTTACCAACCAACTCATTGTCCTCAAAATCCAATTCAATTATATATGGCATCCAATCTATAATCCTTAAAAAATCTTCACAGGCGAAATCACTATTATAAAAATTCAATATAGTACTAAGAGCAGTACCATGTGTCCCAACAACAATCTCCTTATCGATATTTTCTGATAAAATTTCATTCAACGCTTCCATGTTACGTTTTTGGACCATCGCAAGGGACTCTCCTCCCTCCTCATGATAATCATGGTCAACCCAGCGTTTCTGGAACATCCCATGATTATTTCCATCCAGCCCTTTTTCACGCTCTCTAAGTCTCTCATCTGTTATAATTTCTTTGTCGAAAAAGACTGCTGCATCTGCAATGGTATCCAAACTTCGCTTATATGGACTACAATAAAAAGCGTCAATTTTCTTGTCCTTCAGAAATTCCAATACAATTGCAGAATCTTTCTTTCCTTCTTCCGTCAATGGCCTCGTTCTATCATCTTTCCAATCATGTTTCGGCTGTGCATGACGCACAAAATATACTTTTGTCATTAAACCAGCCCCATTTCATCTTCCATTTTCACAAATCCGTATTTTTCATATAATGGTCGTCCCATATCCGTTGCCTCCAAGGCAATTTGTGAAATTCCACGTTCCTTTGCAGCTTTTACTAACAAATCCAATGTGTGAAATGCAATCCCCTGTCTACGATACTCTGGTGCTGTATACATATTCATAATATATGCTATTTTGCCACTTGGATTATGATAGGTCGGCATTACCTGATAAAAACTTACACCACCTGCTCCAATAAAAGTTTCTTTATCATATACTAAATATGCCATATGCTCACCAGTTTCCAAAGCCCGCTTATAATAGGCGTACGATTCTTGTTCCACAATAGACATGTCCACATCATCTGATAACTTATTCGCCGCACGAAGAACAATAACCCTTGTTCTTACCAGTTCGGCTATATCTTTTGTCGTTGCCTTTTTATATTCAAATTTTTCTAACATGCTACACTACACCTCCGCCAGCAAAAACTCAGCCTTAGAATAATTTCCACTTGTCCCCTTCTACCTCTCTGAAAGTTCTATACTCCCTTTTCCATAACTTCATAAACAAGTATCACACCATTTTCTAACGGATACTTCTCATGTTTTATTGTGGAGAAGCCAAGTTTTTCATAAAGTGCAACCGCTGGTAGAGAAGCATCCAAATATACCCTGTCATATCTTTTACAAATCTGATCTTCTATATTTCTCACAATAAATGTTCCATATCCCTGTTTCTGTTGTTTTGGCAACACATAAACCCTTGTGATATGGTTATCTACAAAACAGCCTGTTGCAACGATTTTTCCATCTATCCTAAGTACGCTCACATTGCTATTTTTTATATCCTTTAATATAGCCTCCTTACTATGAAGCTGACAGAAAAAATTCACCACTTCTACAGGGTAGTATTTCGGATATATTGTTCTTATTGTATACTGTACCACATCATATACAGCCTGCAAATCTTGTGTTGTTGCCAATTCATATATCATATTCATTGTACCTTTTTTTCTCATATCCTAATTATACCTATTCTTCCTCGCTCAAGCCTTACAACAACTGCACTATTATCAATACTATTTCATTATCTGATATCTTATAATAACGCATAAATGATACATCTTTGTTCTCTTTAACTTTTTTATCACTTTTTCTGCTGTCTTGCTATTCAACGGAATTGTTATTCGAAAAATATCTTTCCCCATGGCATTAACTTCTCATAGCACCATCAACAGAAAGAATCTCTCCAGTTACATAACTTGCCATATCACTAGCAAGAAATAAAAATGCATTTGCAATATCCTCCGGCTCACCAATTCTACGTAGTGGGATTTTCTCTATAAGCGGCTTAATCATAGCTTCTGGAAGTGAAGCTACCATATCCGTCTTGGTAATGCCAGGCGCAACTGCATTTACCCGAATACCAAATGGTGCAAGTTCTCTGGCAAGCGACCATGTAAGACCATTAACGGCTGCCTTAGATGTTGGATATGCAATACCACTTGGCTGACCTGAAATACTTACCATTGAACTTGTTGTAAGAATTACTCCACTTCCCTGCTTCTTCATAATCTTCACACATGGAAGAATCATATTCATAACTGCATTTACATTCAAATCAAATATTTTTTTGAATGACTCAGATGTATAGGAATCTACTGGTGTCGCATCTGACACTCCAGCATTATTTACCAAAATATCAATTGCTCCATATTTTTCAGCTACCTTTTCCACGAATAAGGTTGTAGACGCCTCATCCAAAAGATTTGGACAATCTCCACATACGTCCCAGTCTGCATTTAACGATTTAAGTTCTGCAACTGCCTTATCTACCGTCTCTTGTCTTGAACCAAGAAGAACGACCTTTGCACCATTCTCCAAATATTTCTTTACGATTGCAAATCCAATTCCCCTTGTTCCACCTGTTACTACTGCTACTTTGTCTTTTAACATTTTATCCCTCCTGTTCATTTCTTTTGAGTATTATTTTGTATCATCTATTATTTTTTCTTCTTTACTCAATTATAGCAGAAATCTTGTGTTTATGCGAATGTTATATTTCTGTTGTTTGTCAAAATGTCATGGGTTCAAATGGTCTAGCAACTGTTACAGTTACAGTTTTACCAACAATAAAAGCTCCCTGCTCTTGCCCCATATGTCCCCCTTCTTTCATTATACTCTAACACTTAAATCACACAATTTCATACGTGATATTTTTATCGTTAACTCTGTAGCAACGCTTTTCTCTCTTCTCTATTATTGCTGCCTTTCTTTATCCCCCACAATACAAATAATGATTGCAACAATCGGCATAATACCTAATTGAATAATATCCTGTCCAACATATATACCGGTCAACATAGCACTCTTGTTATATTCGCTTATAAAGTAAACGGGTACTTTTACAACGATATCCCATATTGTGTGAATCCCCATAACAAGTAATAAGTTATCCGAAACCATATAGGTTTTTTATCGTACAATTTTTTCATCCTTACCTTCTCCTTGTTATATTACAGATTGTAAACAACATTCTTTTCCTTTTGTTTCTTCTGCTGCCTCTCTATCCAACAAAATTATTATTTAAAAAATATCCTACTGAAACATACTCTTTCAAAATCCTTTTTTACACATCGTTACAGCCATTTCTACCAGCCACAGATGACTTTTATTCGTTTATTAATATCAAAGTTCTGTTTCTTTGTAGAAAACAGAACTTTGATAAACATGGCAAATGTCCTAACAATGTGATAAGCAGCGGAAATCTTCCCACCACTTATTTTTTATTTCTTGGTGGTCACGCTTTTAGCCTTGCTCCAGTTGGAATAGAGTTTGACATTTTTACCATTGATCTTAATGTTCTTATAGGTACGCACCCGCACATAATACTTCTTTTTAACAATCAGCTTGCTGACAGACTTTGATGTGATGCTATTTTTTCTTGCTAGTACCGTCTTGTTACCCTTTTTGAAGTTGGAAGAGACGCTATACTGCACTTCGTAGCCAGTAGTTTGCTTATTCTGCTTTCTCCAAGTGACCTTGAAACCACTCTTAGCGGCAACCACTTTGGACACAATAGTACCTTTTGGATTGATATTGTAGGTCAGAGACTTACTACCACTGTAATTGCTACCATCAAGAATCACCTTGACGGTATATTGGTCCACATTCTCCATACCATTAGGATATATCACCGTGTAGTCCGTGCCGTTCTTGAGCATTTTGCCTTTACTATCTTTGACAATCACGGCTGGTTTTTGCACCTTGTCATTATGGGTATAAGAGGTTTTACTCAAAGTAATATTAGATACCTTGTCGATTACCGTTTTACCCGTGACGTCACCGCAGGTAGCGCACTTTTTGTAAGTCTGACCATCATTAGAAATGGTAGCCTTATTGGTCACCGTCTCGTATTGGTGATTACAAATCAGTGTGTAATTCACACCATATTTCTTGGCATAAACATGGGCAGCCGAATTAGTGTAACAGACCATCTTGAACCCACTATACGGACTAATTGTATCGCCTGACTGCTTGTATCCCATACACTGATTTCCCATATACTTAATGCTAGCGGGTACGGTAATCTGACCGACTGTGCAATTATAAAACGCATAATCACAGATTCCCACTGTACCATTTGCAACATTCAAATTGCCACCACCAGAAGAGGCAACCACCCACTTGTCCACATACTGTATTTCCTGACCAGACTGTTTCTCTATAATTGAAGTGCCAATAAATGCATTTGACCCAATATGCTGTAAGGTAGAGGGCAAATTGATACTTG
>OGOP01001200.1_pt1 | contig 19387 bp, 14 predicted proteins | sample 1552591 | NCBI WGS metagenome assembly OGOP01 (sample SAMEA2580120, study PRJEB22360) | human gut metagenome | biome: human gut; feature: human-associated habitat; material: faeces | place: Denmark | collected 2008/2010 | reverse complement strand
CAACCCGAATCTTTTTCGAGTCGACCTCACCCTTGGAAAGCAAAACAACCGTCTCGACGTGTGCACTCCACGGGAACATATCGACTGGCTGTACCTTTTCTACCTGATAGCGGTACTCGCCTTCTTTGCCTTCGCTACACACTTTCTCTGTAAGATACTTTAAGTCTCTGGCAAGTGTTGCACTGTCGCAGCTTACATACACGATACGGTCTGGATGCATAGCTGTGATGGTGTCTAAAAGTACGCTGTCACAGCCTTTTCTCGGAGGATCTACGACGATAACGTCTGCATGGCGTTCTTCTTTGCTGTCACGCTTTTCGTACCACTCTGGCAGCACTTCTTCTGCCTTTCCAACAAAGAACTCCGTATTGTCAAGACCATTTCGCGCTGCGTTTCCGCGCGCATCTTCAATGGCTGCTGGAATAATCTCTACTCCGTAAACCTTCTTTGCACTGCGTGCCAAAAACAGTGAAATCGTTCCGATGCCGCAATACAAATCCCATACTGTTTCCTGTCCGGTAAGACCGGCAAATTCGAGTGCTTTTTTGTAGAGCACCTCTGTCTGGGACGGATTTACCTGAAAGAAGCTCTGCGGTGAAATCTGAAATGTTACTTCGCCAATCTTATCCTCTAAATATCCTGGTCCAAACAAATTGACAACTTTTTCTCCAAGAATTACATTTGTCTTTTTCTTATTGATATTTAAACATACAGATGTCATGCCCTGTATCTTTATCAAACGCTCTGTAAGCTTGTCAGCATGAGGCAGACTGTCGGCATTGATGACGAGACATACAAGAATCTGTCCTGTATGAAAGCCCACTCTAATCAGCGCATGGCGCACAATTCCTGTACCACGTTCTTCATCATATGGCGCAACGTGATACTCCTCCATGAATGACTTGATCTCTCGTATAATGGTCTGATTGATTTCTGGTGCGATCAGACAATCCTCACTGTCAATAATAGTGTGAGTGCGTCCTGCATAAAATCCAGCGCAAATGCCTCCCTTATCCGAACCAAATGGCACCTGTGCCTTATTGCGATAACGCCACGGCTTTTCCATGCCAAGCGTCATTGGCACTTCAATATCCTTTAATCCTCCAATGCGTCGCAGATTATTCTCTACCTTACGGCGCTTGAACTTTAGCTGTTCCTCATAAGTCATACATTGGAGCGTGCAGCCGCCGCACTGACGTGCGACAGGACACAGCGGCTTTACACGATTTGGCGATGGCGTGATGATTTCCATCAGGCGTCCATAGCCATAATTCTTTTTGACCTTAATGACACGGACCTTTGCAACATCTCCAATTACCGTATCCTTGATAAACAGAGGAAATCCATTCTCATTGCCAAGCTCACCCTCGCTTATCTTGCCGATGCCTTCACCTTCCACACTTAAATCTTCGATTGTTACAACGTAATCCTGATTTTTTTTCACTTCCATACTTCTCCAACTCTTTTTCTTGTTACTGCAATACTGTTTTCTTAATATTGCTGTCCATTAAACGGTTAAATCCAATCCACTCACCTGGTGTTGCTGATGCAAGCTGCTCCTTCATAATTTCAAGCTTTGCATCTGCATTATCTGCAAAGTTAAGCGCTGCTGCCTCAATGATAGCAGGCTTTTTCGGTGAACCATACTCAAACTCACCGTGATGTGCTAAAATGCAATGCTTTAACTCAGATGCTAATACTGGCGGGAAACCTGGAATCTCACGGATATGACTTCCAATCATTTCAACGCCCATTACAATATGACCAAGCAACTGACCATCATCTGTGTAGTCATTTTCTGGGAAATCAGACAGCTCATTTACCTTTCCAATATCATGGAACATAGCTGCGGTCAAAAGCAGATCACGATTGATCATTGGGTAAAGCGTGCAGAAAAAATCACAAATCTTAGTAACAGACAAGGTATGCTCAAGAAGACCACCGATAAAGCCATGGTGAACAGACTTTGCTGCTGAATGCTGACAGAAATTCTTTACAAACTCCTTATCTCCAAAAAAGCTCAAAAGAAGCTCATGCAGATGCGGCTCCTTAACCTTCTGAATAAAGCCATCCAGCTCCTTAAACATTACAGCCGGGTCTTTTTCAGAAACTGGGAAATAATCCTTCTGATCATATTCGCCCTCTTTTGCCTTGCGAATGCGGCGGCAATTTAACTGCAGACTGCCATTAAACAGAGTGACATCGCCATCAATTTTAATAAAGTCAAGATTTTCAAAATGCTCAATTGCACCAGACAGCTCCCATACCTTGCCATCAAGCACACCTGTCTTATCCTGCAAAGTCAGCGAATAATATGTCTTTCCTGCCTTTGTCGTTGCAATCGTTTTATTTTTACAGAAAAAAATCTGCGACAGACGTTCTCCCTCACGCAGCTCCTGAATATATTTCATAATCTTTTACCTCTCTCACTTTTTTGATACTTATTTAAGGGGATTATCCCCCTTTTATCTTATTATAAACAACTTCGCAATGCTTGTAAATGCTTTTACAAGTAAAAAAACTGTGGTTTTTCTTTTTCCTCTGTAGTATACTGAAGTTGCCTGTAAACTGTAACACACCAGAATCAGCGAAAGTTTCTTGCACTTTATTGTATTTTTTATTATACTTCTATTGTATTTTTTATTAAGGGGAAAATTTATGAATCAAAAAGCTTTATCAACACTTGAATATACAAAAATAATCGCCCAGCTTGAGGAATATGCATCTACCTCAATGGGCAAAAAGCGCTGTCGCGAACTCGTTCCGATGAATGATCTTCAAGAGATCAAAACAGCGCAGGCAAAGACAAGCGATGCACTAGCACGCATTCTTCGAAAGGGAAGCATCTCTTTTTCTGGTGCAAAGGATATTCGCGACTCACTTCTTCGTTTGAAGGTTGGCTCATCATTAAGCATCGCTGAGCTTTTGCGTGTAAGCGCACTTCTTCGCGTTGCACTTCGCGCAAGCGACTATGGCAAGCGTGACCATGAACCTGGCGAGGAGGACGATGCACTTGACGCAATGTTTCGTGAGCTTGCACCTGTCGTTTCTCTTGCAAAGGAAATTGACCGCTGTATCCTCTCTGAGGAGGAGATCGCTGATGATGCAAGCAACGGACTTCGCTCTGTGCGCCGTGCCATGAAAACTGCTGCCGAGAAGATCCGCACGCAGTTAAACAGTCTTGTTGTAAACTCACGTACTTATCTGCAAGATGGCGTTATCACAATGAGAAATGGCCGTTACTGTGTACCTGTAAAGGCTGAGCACAAATCCAACGTGCCAGGAATGGTACATGACCAAAGCTCTAGTGGTTCTACCATTTTTGTCGAGCCATTAAGCGTTGTAAAACTGAATAATGAGCTTCGCGAATTGGAGATCCGTGAACAAAAGGAAATCGAGGCTGTTCTTGCAGCTCTAAGCAATCAGACATGTGATCATTTAGATGAGCTGACACTTGATCTTGAACTTATCGGAGAGCTTGATTTTATCTTTGCAAAGGCTGCTCTCTCCCGCCATTACCGCGGCTGTGAGCCAAGATTAAATAAAGATGGCATCATTCGTCTGAAAAATGCACGTCATCCGCTTCTTGATCCGCACCGCGTTGTGCCTATTACACTTACGCTCGGTGAAAACTTTGATCTTCTGATCGTTACCGGACCAAATACTGGTGGTAAGACTGTTTCATTAAAGACAGTTGGTCTTTTGACACTTATGGGTCTTGCCGGACTTCACGTACCAGCTGCTGAGGGAACAACCTTAAGCGTCTTTACTGAGGTTTACGCAGACATTGGCGATGAGCAGAGCATTGAGCAGAATTTAAGTACCTTCTCATCTCATATGACAAACACCGTTAAATTCTTAAACAAGGCTGATAAGGATTCTCTGGTTCTGTTTGATGAGCTTGGTGCTGGTACCGACCCTGTTGAGGGTGCCGCACTTGCAATGGCAATTTTATCCTTCCTTCACAACATGAAGGTTCGCACAATGGCAACCACACATTACAGCGAATTAAAGCTTTTTGCTCTTTCCACTCCTGGTGTCGAAAATGCCAGCTGTGAATTTAACGTGGAAACACTTCGTCCTACATACCGTCTATTAGTCGGCATTCCAGGAAAGAGTAACGCTTTTGCAATTTCAAGAAAGCTTGGTCTTCCAGAATTTATTATTGACGATGCTAAAAAGCATATCGACAGTCAGGATGAGAGCTTTGAGGATGTAATCTCTAATCTTGAGGCTTCACGTGTCCAAATGGAGCAGGATAAGGAACAAATTGCGGCTTATAAAGAGGAAATGGAGTCTCTTAAGAAGCAGCTTTCTGCCCAGAAAGAAAAGCTTGAGCAGCAAAAGGCAAAAATCTTACAGGATGCCAACGAAAAAGCACGCAAGGTTCTTCAGGATGCCAAAGATTACGCTGATGAGACTATACGAATTATCAACAAAAAGACTGATGGAGGCGAGGTTAGCCGTCTTCTTGAGGAAGAGCGTACTAAGCTTCGTACTAAGCTTGACAAGACAGCATCAAAGGCACAGATTTCACAGCCAAAGGCTTCTCCATCTAAAAAGCCAGATGCTAAAAAGCTTAAGCTTGGTGATGCCGTTAAGGTAGTTTCACTTAATCTTCGTGGTATTGTAAGTTCTCTTCCAAATGCAAGAGGAGATTTATTTGTCCAGATGGGTATTCTTCGTTCTCAGGTCAATATTAATGATTTGGAGCTGATTGATGAGCAGACTATTTCTGGTGATGGCGTACCTGCAATGCGCACAAAACAAAAGGGCAATGGAAGCGGCAAGATTCGTATGTCAAAATCTGCCACTGTTTCTCCTGAAATCAATCTGATTGGAAAAACAGTTGATGAGGCAATTCCAGAACTCGACAAATATCTCGATGATGCTTATCTGGCACATCTTGAAAAGGTTCGTGTCGTACACGGACGCGGTACAGGTGCCCTTAGAAACGGTGTTCATCAGCATCTGCGCAAGCTCAAATATGTAAAGTCCTTCCATTTAGGGGAATTTGGTGAGGGCGACAGTGGTGTTACCATTGTTACTTTTAAGTAAGAAAAAGAGAGGGGAATAAATATGATCAACCATGAATTCGACATTATTCGTGTCTTAATTGCCAGTCAGGATGATGAGATGATTAAAAAGCTCATCTTGTGCCTGACAGAAAATGCATATGAAACAGTCACCGTTAACAATAAAACTGATGCAAGAAAAAATCTGCTTTCCTTTCAGCCGCATATTTTGCTGGTAGACCGTCAGATTCCAACTATGAATAGTCTTGATTTGTGCCGTGAATTTCACAATGCCTGCAATATTCCGATTTTAATGCTGTCTAATGATGATAATATCGTCGATAAGGTGCTTTCTCTTGAAATTGGATGTGATGATTTTATGACAAAAGACTTTGATTCACGTGAGCTTATTGCTCGTATCCGTGCAATTGTCCGCCGTTCCCATTCAAACATACCAGACTTCTCTACATTGTCTGGCACATCACCGTCAGCTGACAGCGATTCTTCAGCCAAATGTATTACATTCCCTGGCCTTGTTATCAATCTGACCAATTATTCGGTCAGCTACCGCGGTGCTACAATTGAAATGCCGCCGCGCGAACTAGAACTTTTATATTTTTTAGCCTCCTCACCAAATCAGGTTTTTACAAGAGAACAGCTTCTTGATCATGTGTGGGGCTATGAGTATGTAGGCGATACCCGCACGGTAGATGTCCATATTAAACGCCTGCGCGCAAAGCTTCCAGGCAAAAACAGCTGGTCTATCGCTACCGTATGGGGAGTCGGCTACAAATTTCAGACAAAACCCGCAAAAAGCGAATAATGTTTTTACTCGTTTGGATGATTCCAGTGCAGACGATGAAGCTCACCATTTAACTGCATACTGGCAAAATGATTCTGACGAAGTGCCTCATACAGCACAATCGCAACAGAATTTGATAAATTCAAGGAACGAATCTGTGGATTCATTGGAATACGGAAACACTGGTCTTCATAGTCAAGCAAAATCTCTTCCGGGATTCCAGCACTCTCCTTTCCAAACATCAGATACGCATCCTCATCATACTGGGCATCACTATATACGTGATGTCCTTTTGTTGTTGCTAAATACAGCTTTTTAGATGCATCTGGATTCTTCTCGAGAAAATCATTGAAATTTTCATAAACGCGCACATCGAGATGCTGCCAGTAATCAAGACCTGCTCTTTTTAACGCTTTCTCATCGAGTGAAAAACCAAGCGGCTTAATCAGGTGAAGTGTTGTTCCTGTTGCCACACATGTTCTTCCAATATTTCCTGTATTTGCCGGAATCTCCGGCTCTAATAATACTACATTCATACCATTTGCCTTTCTTCTTACTTTCTAATACGCACAAGCTCATCCTGTGCAGGTTTATCAAGATATCTTACTTCATCATCTCTGCGAATCACACGTGCGTTTTCTTTTGTTACCTGACCAATTACAACGCAGCTAACTCCTGCTTTTGCAAGTGCTGCACACACTTTTTCCGGTTGCATTGAAGATATAAGACAAGCACCATCTCCCATCAGCAGATAAGGATTTATACCATAAAACTCACTGATTTCAACTGATTCCTGACGAATAGGAATCTTTCGCATGTCTATGTCGAGTCCTGCACCGATACCATCTGCATAATTCCAAAGTGCGTTTAAAACACCGCCCTCTTGAATTGGATATATACAAGCATCAATATCCTCAAGAGCTTCTTTTACAGGACGAATACTAAGTGTGTCCAAAAACTGCTGTGCCTGACGTATAAAGCCCTGCGTATACTGCTTTGTCAGTGCGTCTTCTCCGTAAGCCGCAAGCAGTCCAATTCCTGCCATTCCCGCATGACCTGCCATGCAAAGTGTACTTCCTGCCTGTAGTGTTTTGTTTTGATTTTTGCCGTCATTATCTGTGAAGTCTTCGTTAGCATATCCAACTGCTGTAACTGATATGACTGCCTTTTGCACGAAGCTGCTAACACCTGCTGTCACTAAGCCAAGCTTGACTGCTTCTTTCTGACACAATGCAGCTATATAACCAGTTAACTCTGCCATAAATGCTTCTTCGCTGTCTTCTGGCCAAAGAAAGCTGACATTTACAAGCTTCGTACATCCACGCTGCGCAAAAACTATATTGCATGCTCTGTAAAATGCAAGTGCGATATCCTCTTTTGCCGAAACTGTCATCATTGCTTCTGAGACAATCTCCTTTTTTTCATGGCAAATCACTGCGCAATCATAATTTTGTGCAAAGCCTTCTGCTAACTTTTGCACTTTTTTTATTGGCCGTACAATGCTTCTTTGCTGCGCATTATACGAATATCTTCCTGTTCGCATATTTTTGCCCTTTCTGTTATTCATAATATGGCCACTCTCCTCCGCCAGGCGTTGTTACTGAGATATCAATTGTCCAGCCGATGTATGGAAATACCATGGCCTCGCCTGCATTTCCCGGACGAGCTGATGCACTGACATTACAATCTGAAGCTCGGTAAATAAGTCCCGATGCTGCCTTATAGTTGTCACGATTCAACTCCTTTTCCTCCACAAGCTGTCCGTCAATATAAATCTGCTTATAGGATACGCACGACAATGCTGGATGAACTTCGACCTCAACTTTATGCTTATAGTTAACACGAACCTCTCCAACCTGACATTCACTATCATTTACAACAATGTTGTATAGCGTCTCTGGCCATGAAACAGATAAAATCTCTGTTCTAAATCTTACAGAACGGTTTGCATCGCGCTCCTCAATTCCCCAGATATTGATACAGATGCGGTCGTCTACTACATATGCTTCAATATAAATCGGATGATTTGAGCTGTTTACAAATTTAAAATCAGAATTATCCTGCGGCGCTACCATTGCATCCATGCCTGGATATACATAGTTAACCATCATTGAATGATTTTTACGATAGGAAACATCAAGTTCAGCACGCAAAACTGCATTATAAAGTGTCGTTGTTACCTGACAGACTCCTCCGCCAACTACCATCTCTACCCTTCCCTGATTGTAGCCTGGTGCCTCTGCGTAACCATTTTCTGTCGTAACTGCACCGTACAAATCAAGTGCAGATATTGTTTCGCCCGGATAGAAAATACGGCCATTCATACCTTCTGCAGCACGGGAAATGTTATTTCGTCTGTTCTTGTCTCCAAGACCATCTGTGTAAAAGCTTCCAAGCGGCAACTCACTAAATGCAAAATCGGCACTCGTATATGTCGCTGGTGTTTCCGTGTAAGGAAACGTATAATTTATAGGATCAGCCGTTGAAAAATCATTTATCATGCCTGTCAGCTCATTATAAATAGCCTCTGTATCAAACGCAATTCCATTTACTGCCTCTGTTACAACAAACTGTGCATTCTCACGTTTTACGCTTGCATTTGATACTGTTCTTGACAGGGTCGATGTATATTCACTTATTGTATCATGGAGAGTCTGCGTATCAAGCGAAAACTGCAGATCAAGATCCACAGGATTTACATCCATATCCTTTTGCTTTTTATACTGCTCTACGATATTTCCGCTCATAGTTAAATTGTCAAGAGAAGATACAATCTCTGCATTTGTACACGCTACGCCGAAGGAGGACGCACTGTACTCATAAGTATTTCCCACAATGTTCCATACCATATATCGTGACTGCCTGTCTTCTATATAATCAGAGATCTCGCTTTTTGCTTCTTCAAGCGTTTTCCCCTCAAGGCTTATTCCTTCATAGCTTACACCTCTTGGAAATACACCAGTCGTACTCGTATTGAACGTTAATACAAATGGTGTCTTAGCAGTATCTGCCTCTGATGCATATGATACCACACCAACCGCTCCAAGCAGCAAAAACGCTACCGCAGCTGCCTTTGCTGCCCTTTTTTTAATTTCCTTTAATGATCTCATTCTGTGAAACTCCTTCTTACGTAGAAACATGCGCCCCTTACAATAAGCGGCGCATGGATAAAAACTACTATTTAGCGTATCATAATTTAATATGGATAATACGGCCACTGCTCACCTGAAAGCGTATACGTATCGATTGTAAACGCAATGCCAATGTTCGGGAGCGTTGCCCAGGAAGATCCAGTCGGAACTTCGTTCGGCCTTGCCTGAATGGTACAGTCTGATGCATGAATCAGTTCACCAGACGCCGGACCATATACAGATGTATTTAACAATTCTACAGACTGTTCTACCCCATCAATGTACACGTGTTTGTAAGACTGTGCGGTAAATCCCGGATGCGGATCGGTCAGTGTCTTCTGCTTATACACTACATTTACATTACCAACCTTACAGTTTACATCATCCACTCTCTGAACGTACAGCGGATCCTTCCATACAAAATCTGTTGTTCTCGTACTTGTGAATGCAATAGTACGGTTTGCCGCACGTTCCTCCACGCCCCAGATGTTGACGGTTACGCTGTCTCCGTCTACATAAGATTCAATGTAAATCGGATAATTGAGTGTGTTTGTGAAAGTAAAATCCAGACCTGACTTGTAATCCACGGTAGCATCAAGCGCTGGCTCTACGTAGCTGACGATCATGGAATGAGATTTTCTGCTTACAACGGTAAGTTCTGCTCGAATGACGGCATTGTATAATGTGGTCGTCGTCTGGCAGATACCGCCGCCCATACTCGGCACAACCTTTCCAAGTTCATAGCCAAGACCCATCTGGTAGCCATTTTCCTCTGTTACATCATGGAACATCTTGAGCGTTGAAGCAGTCTCTCCCGGATAAATTACATTGCCATTCAGGTTCTGTGCGGATACCCGGATATTATTGGTTCTCGGTTCATCACCTAGACGAGTGGTTGTGTAGCTTCCGAGTGGGGTCGGTGAAAAATTAAAGTATGAGCTATCATATGTCGGTGGTGTCTCTGTAAATGGGAAACTATACTGAATAGAATCAGCAGTAGAGAAATCCTCAATCTTTGCCAACAGCTCCGCTGCAATAGCATCTGTATCAAAAGAAACTCCAGTCACACCTTCAGTTACAACAAATTGTCCGTTTTCACGCGTTACAGTTGCATTCTGAGGATCCTTATAAAAATGACTTGTGTACTCTGCAACAGTACTTCTTACTGCATCTTCATCTACTGTAAACTGTAAATCAAGATCAATCGGGCTTTGATCAAGATCCTTTTGCTTCTTGTACTGCTCTACAAGGTTTCCCTCTAATGTCATATTAGAAAGCTGGCTGACTACGTCTGGATTTGCCCATGTAGTTGAAAATGAGCTTCCGTCATAATCATATTTATATCCAAGCACATCCAACTGCATGTATCTTGTCAGACGATCATTAGCATATTCGTTAATCTCTGATACAGCCTCATCATACGTCTTTCCCTCGAGACTGATTCCCTCATAGCTGACGCTGCGTCCAAACACGCCTGTTGTTTTTTTATTGAACTTCAGATCGTAGGACTTTGCCTGAACCTGGCCTTGCGTCTCTTCTGCAAAAGCAGAGACGACCATAGAGGCAATCATGGCTAATACGATAATCACTGCAACTGCACCTGCTAGGATGCGTTTTTTCTTATCATTCTTGTTTTTGTAGTAAAACATCCGCCTTTTTCCTTTCTATTTCTATTCATGCGCCCAGATTCTTATTATACATAATAATATGGTGTTTTTGCAATACCTTTTCAAACTTTCTTTATACATCTGAGCACATAAATTAACAGTGTTTTTTTTATCATACCATACTTTCAAAGTTTTTCACATTTCAAATTTCTTACATTTTTCGGACGATTATGACCTTTACTTTTTTCTGGCTCTGTGTTATCGTAAAGTTACAAATATAGGGATGTCAATTTAATCCCACATATGCCGTGGGCATCGGCATTCTGTAAATTGTCCAAATTCAATATTTGAAGAAAGGTTCTTATTATGACTAAACAGGACGCTATTAACTTATTAACACAGAAAGATCAGCTGCAGCTGCTTTCATTTTATGACACTCTTACACCAGAGCAACAAGAAAATCTCCTTGCTCAGATTGAAGGAATTGACTGGTCCTTGCTTGATGTATTAAAGACACATGAAACAGTAAATGCACGCGGCACATTTGCACCGCTGTCTGCCATGGAGCTGTCCCAGATTGACGCAAACCGCGCACATCTTGAAGAAGTTGGATTACAGGCAATCCGCGAGGGCAAGGTTGCTGCCGTTTTGCTTGCAGGAGGTCAGGGTACCCGTCTTGGTTTTGATAAGCCAAAGGGTATGTACAATATCGGTGTCACAAGAGAGCTTTACATTTTTGAATGTCTGATCAATAATGTAATGGAGATTGTAAAAAAGGCCGGTGCCTGGATTCCATTTTATATCATGACAAGTGACAAAAATTATGATGATACTACTGCTTTTTTGAAGGAGAAAAATTATTTTGGCTACAATGCCAAATATATTCATTTCTTCAAGCAAGAGATGGCACCAAGCGTAGATTACAATGGAAAGCTTCTTATGGAAGCACCTGATCGCCTGTCACTGTCTCCAAATGGAAATGGCGGATGGTTCTCATCTCTTTGCCGCTACGGATATGACAAGCAGATGAAGGAAGCTGGTGTTGAATGGCTGACTGCATTTGCTGTTGACAATGTTCTTCAAAGAATTAATGATCCGGCATTTGTCGGTGCTGTCATTGATTCTGGCTGTGACTGCGGCGGTATGGTTGTAAGAAAGGCTGACCCAAATGAGCGTGTCGGCGTTCTTTGTACTGAGGATGGCAAGCCTTCCATCGTTGAATATTATGAGATGACTGAGGATATGATTCACTTAAAGGATGAGAATGGAAATCTGCTCTACAACTTTGGTGTTATCTTAAACTACATGTTTAATTTGGATCGTTTAACTGAGATCAAAAGCAAACGTCTTCCGTTACATATCGTTGAGAAGAAGATTCCTTACATTGATGGTGATGGCAATCTGATTAAGCCAACTACACCAAATGGCTATAAGTTTGAATCCTTAATTCTCGACATGATCCATATGATGGACAGCTGCTGTCCATTTGAGGTTGAGCGTGAGAAAGCATTTGCACCTGTTAAAAATCCGACTGGTGTAGACTCTGTTGAATCTGCAAGAAAACTTCTTGAGAAAAACGGCGTAACTTTATAAAAATAATCGGGGATAGGAAAATTTTTCCTATCCCCATTTTTACTGCAAAATCAAACCCTGTGCTGCCCATTCTCTCAGTAAGTCTGTCATCCACAAAATACCATCCCCTGGTTCATCTATTTCAATCGGTTCTTCTGCTGGCTCAATGCTTACTACAAAACTAAATAATGCATTCTTTATATCTGGCTCATCTGTCTGTGTCAAAAGCCCTTCCGTCTCACCGACAACTGGAGAAAGCTCTTCAATTCCCCATTTCTCTTGAAGTTTGTCTGAAATCTCTGCTTCAATTGTCACTTCAAATGCATATGTGCCTGCTGCGCCATCTTTTCCCGCACAGATTGATGCATTAACTTCAAGACCTTTTGAAACTGCATTCTCAAACTGCACAGCTAATGGTTCTTTCTCATCATCTTCATGCGGACAAAATGTAGTCTGAAGAGTATCAAATATCTGCTTTTTCTTTTTATCCTGATCAAAAGCATTTTCTGGATCAGCTTCTTTCATTCCTTCTATTACTGCATCCACATATGGTGTAAAAAGTGGCTCCCAGTCAATGACAAATGTTTTATCTAACTGCCCCTGCTCAATCTGCATATCGATGCGCTCCAAAAGCTGCCCTATCTGATCATTTTTCAGATTAATCGTGTAAGAGCCTGCATCATGTGCCGCCGCAAGACCTGAAAACACCCCTATAAAATCATCATATTTAAACTCATCCAGACCTATTGAAGAACCTACCAGACCAATCCAGTCTTCTGTAATTGAATCTGCTGCCTGCAGCACATTCTCATTCTCTTCCTCGTCAATGCGGTTCTCCTCTGTCAATTCCGATATCATCTCTTTAACCGATTCTGTATTTAAATATGCCTTAGTACCAAATACACGAAGTACATCCTCTGATACAAAATCAAAAAAAGTTCCATCACCATTTGGTGCACTTAAATACAGCATGTCCACAGATGCACTGTCTGGCGTCATACGGATCGTCATTCCGGCCGATACTTCCATATCACCAAGCGTCATTGAGACTGAAAACATTTCAGTTCCCTCTTTTATCCGCCGTGCTTCTGTGACCATATCTGCAATCTTTCTTATTCCACCCGTTTCCTCTTCTGCAAAAGTATTCTGTGCCGTGCTGACAAAAATCACTGTCCCTGCCGCAAACAGCATCATTCTTTTTCTCATGAAACGTTCCCTCCATACACTATATGTTGCCACTTTCATTTCCAACATTACTCTCCTGCATTAGACAGCTCTATCATACCCATACTACCATACTACGCCCTTTTTTGCAAAGATATTACGCTTACAAATATCTTACATTTTACAACACGCGTTATTGTTGACTGGTTTCTTTTGATATGGTATACTATACACAACTAGACGGACATATTTTTGTATGTTCCGTCAAAAAATTTAAGGAGGTTTTTTTACCATGGATATGTCTTCTTTTTCTCTGGAAGGTAAGATTGCGCTGATTACTGGCGCTTCCTATGGTATCGGTATGGCTATCGCTAAGGGTATGGCTGGGGGCGGGGGGGCCAACGCAATTTAAGAAACATCGATAAGGGTATGGCTGCTGCCGGTGCTACAATCGTATTTAACGATATTAAGCAGGAGTTAGTTGATAAGGGTCTTGCTGCATACGAAGAAGCTGGAATCAAGGCTCATGGCTATGTTTGTGACGTTACTAATGAGGACGCTGTAAACGAGCTTGTTGCAAAGATCGAGGCTGAGGTTGGTGTAATCGACATTCTCGTAAATAATGCCGGAATCATTAAAAGAATCCCGATGTGCGAGATGACCGCTGCTCAGTTCAGACAGGTTATCGATGTTGACTTAAATGCTCCGTTTATCGTAGCAAAGGCTGTTATTCCGAGCATGATCAAGAAGGGTCATGGAAAGATCATCAACATCTGCTCCATGATGTCTGAGCTTGGACGTGAGACCGTATCTGCTTATGCAGCAGCTAAGGGTGGCTTAAAGATGCTGACCAGAAACATCTGCTCTGAGTACGGTGAATACAACATTCAGTGTAACGGTATTGGACCTGGCTACATTGCTACTCCACAGACCGCTCCGCTTCGTGAGATTCAGCCAGACGGTTCCCGTCATCCGTTTGACCAGTTCATCATTGCCAAGACTCCGGCAGCTCGCTGGGGAGAGGCTGAGGACCTGGCAGGCCCGGCAGTATTCCTTGCTTCTGATGCTTCCAACTTCGTAAACGGACATGTTCTGTACGTAGATGGTGGTATCTTAGCTTACATTGGAAAGCAGCCACAGTAATTTATCTAATAAATCGTACTTAAATAGTACATAAAAAGAAAGCTTCGCGTTGTTTGACACATATGCGGAGCTTTCTTTAAGCATAAAAAGCTTTGCTAAATACAATATAGAAAGGTGTGGATAAATCGTTATGCGCATTGCACTGGTAGATGATTCTGAAATTGAACGTGGGATACTTCTGTCTTTGATTACTGACTATGGATGCGAAAAGCAGATTTTATTTGAATCTGATTGTTTTGACAGCGGAGATGCTTTTTTGTCTTCCTTTTCGTCTGATAAATACGATATTGTTTTTATGGACATTTTTATGAATGGTATGAGCGGTGTTGAGACGGCAAGCAAAATGCGTCAGATTGACAGCCATGTTATTTTAATTTTTCTGACTGCCTCTGCCGATTACATGCCAGATGCCTTTCGTGTCCATGCATTCCACTATATTCTAAAACCATATCAGAAAGATGCGATTTTTGCATGTCTGAATGATGCCTCTTTGCACCTTCCAGCTTCTGAAACCTTCATTTCATTCTCAGTAAATGCAATTGAGGTTCGCATTTTTGCTTCGCAAATTGTATGCATCGTGGCTGACTCTCACTATACATGGATCACCGACCGAAACGGTCAGAAATACCATCCTTGTGCTGCCTTTGGTACATTCTCAAAACAGCTTTTATCTGACCGTCATTTTCTTCTTGTCAGCAGAGGTGTCCTGTGCAACATGGATGATATTAAATGCTTTTCTTCTGGCAGCTGTCTTCTTTCAAACGGACAGACTCTTCCAGTTACACTGCGCAATGCCAAGCGTCTTGAACAAACCTGGCGTGACTACTGTTTTTCAAAGACACGAGATCAAACTTTGGAAATTTGATTTTTGCTTTTCATTCATAAATTTTGCTTTTCGTTCATACTATATTGACTTTTTTGCATAAAAGCGTTAAATTTTTTGTACTACATCAACATTGCTTCACACACATTAGTTGGTTAGTTTCTTATTTTACACACTTTCTTTGTACAAAAAAAGACCGGCTCCCACACACCGGTCCTTTTTTGTTATCTTTTATTTTGATCCAACTTTCTTAAAGATTACAACAACAGTTTTTAAGATAATTTGAATATCAAGCTGAATGCTCCAGTTATCAATATATTCACAGTCCAGACGAACAACCTCCTCAAAGTCTTCAATGTTGCTTCGTCCACTGACCTGCCACAATCCTGTCAGACCAGGCTTCATGCTAAGACGTCTCTTATGACGCGCCTCATATTGTTTAAACTCATCTACTGTCGGTGGTCTTGTACCAACAAGACTCATATCACCCTTTAGTACATTCCAAAACTGAGGAAGCTCATCAATACTAGTTGAACGAATAAATTTGCCGACCTTTGTGATTCTCGGATCATCCGTCATCTTAAACATAAAGCCCTTCATTTCATTCTTTTCCATAAGCTCGGCCTTGCGCGCCTCTGCATCCTGATACATAGAGCGCACCTTATAAATATAGAAATAACGGCCATTTTTTCCCACACGCTTTTGCTTAAATATGAGTGGTCCAGGAGACTCTAGCTTTACAGCTGGTGCGATAAAAAGCATCACAACTGCTGTAATCATCAGTCCTACTATCGCTCCTACAATGTCTATTATACGCTTCATTACAAGCTTGTTAAAATCAAAAAATCTTGGTGCCACGCTGAGCGCATAGTGATTTCCAATCTGAGTAACTTCTCTTTGATAACCTGCGCCAAGATGATCAAGAAGGTCAATATTTACATGAACAATTACACCCATCTGAGCAAACTGCTCAGCATACTCAATGATTTCGTTTTTTCTTTGATCATCAAGCACTAAAAATACTTCATCAACAATTTCCCTGCTTGCTACCTCAATCACATTGTCGCCATTTGCCACAACACGATAGCCTTCGATATCTTCTCCAACATAATCACCATCTGTAATCGCAAGCGTAATCAGATAATTCTCGTAAGTATTATATCGTCTTAAGTCCTCTGCAAGCGTTTTTACACGATCAGATGTCGTCAATACAAGGAGATGATCTGCTTTTTTATTTTTAAAAATAGTACGAAGCATTCTCTTACAGATTAAATGTGTCACAGCCATCAGCACTATATTGATCAGTACTGTTAATGCCCATACACTTCTGCTGATCAGCTCTGTATTTTTAGTAACATAAAATACAGCAATAAGCACAGCTCCCATAATAATATTTAACTTGATCGTATATGTAATTTCTTCATATTTGTTTCGCTTCATGAAATAACGATTCATGTTGAACGACAGAAATACCAAAAAATAGCTGATCAAAATCATCCAAAGAGATGATAATACGGAAGAAAAATCAAATATAAACTTCCGAAAAACGGATGCAAGAAAACAAGCTGCAATATAGCTTATCACGAGACAAACCGCATCAATCCAAATCAGCAGATAATCCTGCATGTTTTTCCTTTGTTGACTCATGTTCAGAAATTCCTTTCCCTTTATTTCTTTTGTTTATTGTATCATAATTCTTTTCTTTAAACAACTTGATTTTTCAATTCACGCGTCCTGCTAGATGTCTCAGTAAACTGAGACGATAAATTTCATGCTTACATAGAAATTTGACAGATCAGCAAGATAACATGCCCGAAGGTGAATGGTAATGTTTTTTTCTTTTCCTGTTTACTTTTACTTTAAAAAAAGGTATAGTATCAGCGAAGTAAACGAATATGGAAAGGCATGGTATTTATCGTGAATCTTACAAAACCTGTTATTTTAGCATCTGGCTCCCCACGCCGAAAAGAATTGTTAGCTCTTGCCGGCTTCAATTTTACTGTCTGCCCGGCAAAGGGCGAGGAAGTCACCACAAAAACGCTTCCATGTGATATTGTATGTGAACTGGCTCATCAAAAGGCATTTGAAATTGCAAAGGCACAAAAAGCTCCTTGCTATGTAATTGGTGCTGATACTATCGTTGCATTTGAAAATCGCATATTGGGAAAACCAAAGGACAGCGCAGATGCCGTGCGAATGGTTTCCATGCTTCAGGGCAGCACACATCAGGTCTATACCGGTGTGACACTAATTGAAGTCTGCGCTGATGGCAGTCTTCGCGAAAAAAGCTTCTACGAGGAGACAAATGTACATGTCTGTCAAATGACAAAGGATGAAATTGCCTCTTACGTTGCAACAGGAGAACCACTTGATAAGGCTGGAGCCTACGGAATTCAGGGTACTTTTTCAATCTATGTCTCAGGCATTGAAGGCGACTATTTTAACGTTGTTGGCCTTCCTGTTTCTCGTCTTTATCATGAATTTGCTGCTTTTCAAAATGCAGCTCACAAATAAGTGTTCAGCTCTCTTAGGCAAATTAAGGCGGTACCCTTACGGATACCGCCTCGTTTATTTTGGGCTAATCATTTTTATTTACTTTTTGCTGCGCTTTGTAAGAATGATCATTGCCACTACTGCTGCCGCAAGAATAATTCCAATCACAACCAGAATAATTCCGATTATTCCGCTGGCATCCTCAATACCAAGAATCTGGTTGATTTGACCAGACTGTGTGGTTGGCATTGGAAGTGTTGTGCTGGCTTCTGATGCAGCTGATGACGGTGCCGTGCTTGGTGCTGTGCTCGGCGCTGTACTCGGTGCTGTACTCGGTGCCGTGCTCGGCGCTGTGCTTGGTGCCGTACTTGGCGCTGTACTCGGTGCTGTGCTTGGCGCTCGCACAAGCCGCGAGCTTGTGCGCACCGGGGCCGAATACGGCGTTGTGTCGGCGGGTTTTGAAACCGACGCCGCCGCAAAATGGTTCGAGGATAATGATTTTGAGCCTGAGGACGAGATAATCATACGCCGCAAGATCTCCGCAGACGGTAAAAATAACTGCCGCGTATGCGGAAATCCCGTGACCGTTTCGCAGCTAAGGCAGCTCGGCTCGCTTCTTTTGGATATCCACGGTCAGAATGACGGCCGTCAGCTTATGGACGAAGATTCGCACCTTGCTTACCTCGACGGATTCGGCAAAACATCAAACGAGCTTGCGGCATTTAGTGAGGCTTACAGAGAATATACAGCCTGCAAGCGCGAGATGGACAAGCTGTCCATGGACGAAGCGGAAAAGGAGCGCTTGGCCGACAGTCTGCGTTATCGCATAGAAGAGCTTGAAAACGCTCAGCTTAAAGTTGGCGAGGAGGACGAGCTTATAGCTCGCCGCGACCTTTTGCGAAATTCCGAAAAGCTTACAGAAGCACTCGACGGAGCATACAGCGCATTGTATGCCTGCGATGAAAACGCCGGCTCGCTTGTCGATGAAGCGTCGGCGCTCATAAGCAAGGCTGCGCTGATATCAGATGAGCTGCGCGAAACGGCAGATATCATTGGTAATGCATCTTCTCTTATTTACGATGCCGCTGAGCGTATCCGCGATTTTCGCGACGGTCTGGAATTCTCGCCTGACGAGTATGACCGCATCGAAACGCGCACAAACCAACTCAGGCGTCTCGGCAGAAAATATAACGCCGACGAGGAGGGAATGCTCAAGATACTTGACGATAGCAGGCGTGAGCTTGCTATGCTTGAGTACTCTGACGACATGCTCAAAAAGCTTGAGAAACAGCTTAATGAGCATAAGGATAATTGCACAAAAAAAGCTGCGGCGCTAACTGTATGCCGCAAAAAAGCTGCCGAAAAGCTTGAAGCGCGCATTTGCAGTGAGCTTCGTGATCTCAGCATGCCGTCTGTGAGGTTCAATGTATCCGTTGAACCAATGAAATCCGTACTTGGGTTCGATAAAACAGGCGCCGACGAGGTGCGCTTTCTTATCTCCGCAAACGCCGGCATGGAGCTTGGAAGAATATCGAAGATCGCGTCCGGCGGCGAGCTTAGCCGAATAATGCTTGCAATGAAAACCGCATTTTCTGATAACGACCCTATCGAGACTATGGTGTTTGACGAAATTGACA
>OGOP01001197.1_pt1 | contig 19430 bp, 18 predicted proteins | sample 1552591 | NCBI WGS metagenome assembly OGOP01 (sample SAMEA2580120, study PRJEB22360) | human gut metagenome | biome: human gut; feature: human-associated habitat; material: faeces | place: Denmark | collected 2008/2010 | reverse complement strand
TCATGGCGGAGAATACTGTCTTTCTTCTGCTTACTGCATTGATACACAATTTCTATAAGACCATCATGAGCAGGCTTGACACCAAGGCTTTTGGGCTCAAGGAAACGAGTCGCATAAAGGCTTTTGTCTTCAGCTTCATCTCCGTACCTGCCAAGTGGATCATGACAGCAAGGCAATACGTGCTGAATATCTATACTGAAAATCGGGCTTATGTAAGACCTTTCAAAACTGGATTCGGATAAAATCCGTTCCTTATGGTTTTAATCTGCGTATTACCTCAAGTCGCATCGTGGGGTAAGGGGATGGTGTGCACAAATCGGACAAAATTCACGCTCATACTATCATGATGCATAGTGTTCAAGCTCTTTACTGCAATTGAGATTGTCATTGAGATTGCTTGCGGATTTTAGGATTTTCTCTATTTCTTGTTTATAAAGAGGTCTGATGATTAAACATTCTTTAAGAAGGTGCAATAAATGCTCATATTTACAATATCTTTTTAAAGCTTGTTGTTTTGTCTCTTCTTCTATACGTTTTACCGCTTGGCTGTATGTTTCGTTGGGTAATTGTTTTGGAGAATTATTGCAACATGTTGGACTATAGGAACCATAAACGTATAACAACGAGTTTAGATAAGAGTCCTTGTATTTTGTACAATTAATCCTACAACGATATGAGTAATCACCATTTTTATCGTATTCGTATTCTTCGACAACTATTTTTCTTTCGTTTACAAGTTTGTCAATTGAAATACTCTCAACATAACTAGCAATATATATAATACCATTGTTGTTAAAAATTCTATCCAAAAAATCTTCAATTAAGATTTCTGAAATACCCACATGTTTCAACTCGTTTATAAATGAGTTAGTAACGAAATTGTTGAAAGCGATATTCATTAGCGAACTTTGATAGTCATAAAAATACTCTATTAAGCTAATGTCAAAATTCTGAATTTTTATAATGTCAATTATATCATAATTCGCTATTCCATTATATATATGCTCCTGCAACCCTACAGCTATTATATCCCATGCGTGGAACAACCCTTTATTGCATTTTAACTGATAAGGTATATCCTGATCAACATGAGAATATGTAATATAAGCAATCTTGTTTGTTATATAGTGTATATATCCTATTGTCCACATAATTAGTCCTTGTTTTAATTCCTATTCAAATATCAAAACTTTCCAGTACCCTCCCTTATTTGGACCTATGCGTTTTATGATGCCTTTCTGCTGGAGTATTTTTAAGTTGTATTTTACACCATCTTCTGATAAAGAATCTAAGTGAGATGATATTTCTTTACGTCCCGCATATGGACATTTAAGCAGGAAATCGATAATTTCTTTTTGTACGGGCGTTATATCCAGAGGTAGTTTCTGGGTAGTTTCTGGGTAGTTTCTGGGTAGTTTCTGGGTAGTTTCACTATCTTTCTGGTCGCTTTCTGGTCGCTTCTGGTCGGATATAGTTTCTTCTTGTCCTTCCTCCAATACGTTAGCCCACACAGAGGCTTTCATGATGAAAGCGACCAGATGATATTGGGGTTCCTTCGTGCCAATGGCAGAAAGCTCACGACACATACGGTCAACTCCTTCACCGAACTCCTTTACATAGTCGTAGGCTTTCAGATATTCGGCAATCTTTGGGTTGCGAGAGAAGTGGGTGTGGCGGATATTATCGGTGCGGACGATACCTGGCAGCTTACCAGGGGTCTCAAACACAAGGCGGTCGTCAAACATCTTTATCTGTATCTCCGTTCCTTTGATGCTATAATCGCGGTGGCAAACCGAGTTTACCGTCATCTCTTGTATCACGAACTTAGGATATTCCCTGTCGGTCTTGAAGAGTCCGTCCTCACCGAGATAGGAATGTTCCTTCACTTGCGTTTCGAGGTAGTCGATGGTTTTCTGTATCTGGTCGAGGATGCGCCCCTCGAAGGTGACATCCTTGATGACGTTCATTTCCCTGCCGACTTTCTCTTCCGTACCATAGTACTTGATAAAACGGACACGGGCACGAGGGAAGAAGTTCTGGGGGCGCTTACCGAAGAGCAAGATGCAGGCAGTGCTGACTTGTGGTACATCGTCCTTGTAAGTCAGGAATCCTTTGTTCTCCTGAAGGTATTCCATCGGAGACTTGCCATAACCTATCCGCTTCATATATGCTTTTACAGCATCCATGTCAATATCCTCAATGGTGGCATCGTAGGCAGGACTGTCTTCATAATAGCGTTCACCCTTGTCGTACATCAGTTGCAGGCGTTCCTCAAAAGGCAGTTTGCGAGACTTGTCGCCCACTCGCCAAAACACCTCATCGGCTTGGTTGGCATGGAGGCGAGGACTAGCCGGGACATGGATTATCAGTATGTGGTTGTCATTGCCCTCGCTGTCTTGGCAAGGCATGAACTCTGTCGTAACAGAAATGGTAGGTACACAGAAATCGAACGGTGTGCGCAGTATCTCGTTCAAATGGGCTTTGTCTTGGTCAACACCCTCAATGCGGCGATTCTTGTCGGATATACCTACGGCTATCATGCCGCCATCGGCATTTGCCATAGCGACAATAGTGTTGGCGAGAGCCTTCGGTTTTATATGAATGCTCTTGCAGTCGAAAGTCTGCCCTTCGGGCATCTGACGTATCTCTTCGATAGTATATCTCATATTCTGTTCATTCCACTTTTGTATGGCAAATCAACTTGTGTATATCCACATTGAGAACATCGGCTATTTGTGCCAATGTCTTCAAGTCTGGTAGTGCGTGGTTGTTGCATCACTTCGATACTGTGGCAGGGTCATTATGCAATGTCTTTGCCAACTATTTACTCATAATACCTCTTTCTGCCAATATGGTCTTGACACGATTTAAATCCGCCATACTTAAATTATTTGTTGTGTTTGCCGCAAAGTTACTGCTTTTAATCGAGAATAAAGATTATATCCACATAAAGTTGCCCCCAAAAGTGTTATTTTCTCAAATACAAGGCATTTGACTTTATACCTCTTTATATACAGACAATAAGGTAAAGTTATCTGTATATAAGAGAATGGGTATAGTTTCAACTGCATCCCATTCTATTTTATCTTTTGACAGCGTCCACTTATTTCTCGTCTCTTCCATCATTTTGTCATCCAAACCTCACATTTGCACGAAATAATGTTAACTCTGTTAACCCCTGTTGTTTTCCGCTCTTTTTTTTGAATATTGACAGACATTCTTTTGTTGTCTTCAAACAATATTTAAAGGGCAATAAGCTTCAGCAATTATTAAATATACATAATTTTCCATATAAATATGTAACGAAGTATAATCCCAATATTATTTTTTAGTAATTTCGCAGTTAGTAATTACAAAATCACTAATTATGAAATTCGTAGATAGAATCAAGGAACAAGCTGTTTTACAGACAACTTTAGAGTCTAACGCTTCAAGCTTCATTGTGATATACGGACGAAGGAGACTTGGAAAATCAACTCTCATCAGAAGAGTGTTGAAGGATGGAGACATTTACTTTGAAGCCAACCTGAGTGAGAAGACTACCCAGCTAAGTCTGTTGGCACGCACCATAGGCACGGAATATCCGGGTTTCGACAGTCCTGTGTATTCTTCCTGGGAAGACATCATCATGGCTTTCAACTACCGTTGCAAGGAAAACGCAACACTTGTCTTGGACGAGTTCCCATATCTTGTTCAGAAAGATCCAGCCTTACCTTCTACTCTACAACGAATCCTCGATAGACGTATTACCGGAGTAAATGAATTACGCTGCAACATCATCATCTGCGGCTCTTCACAGAGAATGATGCACGGACTCTTACAAGGTTCAGAACCTCTTTATGGTAGAGCCGACCGTATTTTCATCCTGCGTCCTGTCAAGCTGCCTTGGTGGCAAGAAATCATCAACACCTCAGCCAAGGAACTTGTAGAAGAGTACTCTATATGGGGTGGAGTGCCCCAGTACTGGAGTCAACGAGAAAGATTCGGCTCTTTGGATGAAGCCATTCAAGAACAGATATTAGACGAAATGGGAAATCTCTACGACGAGCCTGCCCGTCTGTTTATGGATGAGGTATCAGATATCGCACCCTATTCATCTATCATGCTTGCAGTGGGCAGTGGAAAGCAGAAGTATTCCAGCATTTCTGATGCTCTTGGCAAGACTACGGCAGAGCTTGCCAAACCGATAAAAATTCTGACTGAAATGGCTTTCCTCAGAAAGGAAGTACCATTTGGCGAAAATCCGCAGAAGACAAAGAAGATTCTTTATCGGATAGATGACCCATTCATGGCGTTCTACTACAGATTCATCGAGCCAAACAAGTCTATGATTGCCTTGGGGCGTGGCAACATTGCAAGGAAATTCATCAATGACGGTTTCAACGGTCATGTGGCCGAGGTTTGGGAAAGACTGTGTCAGTTGGCTGTCAGCGGTAGCAACATAGAAGGTCACACATGGGGTGAAGCCTCACGCTGGTGGGGCAAGGTTCCCATCTTTGAAGAGGGAAAGAGAACCCCTGTCGGCAACGAGGAACTTGAATTTGATGTTGTTGCAGAAGACCTCGTTGACAAGAACACAATACTTGTAGGAGAATGTAAATGGACAGCCCCTGATTATGCGGACCGGCTCTTGGAAAAGCTGAAGAGAAAGGTGGCTCTCGCCCCATTTGCTCAGGGAAAGAATGTAATATACCTCCTTTTCCTAAGAGAAAAGCCACTTCCTGGTCATCAGAATTGCAAGGTGATATTACCTGATGAGGTTGCAAGTTTACTGCATCATTGATGCTTATCTAAATTATGGTCAGTAAGGTAATAATTAAAACTTGCTTGCAATAAAAACGCAAAAGTTTACTACGCTAACGCTATTTTTAGGGGGTAGCGTAGTAGACTTTTTATCTCTATATAAAATATATTTCACCATTGTTTTGTTCTGTTCATCTAATTATCTCGTGGTAACAATTCTTTGATTTTTCTCTGAGATTTTATCCTTATACTCAAAAGAATAAAAAAAATCCCCATCAATCAGAATTTCGCTATAATGCATTATATCCTTCATCTTTTGAATTATGGCATCATGGCTATGCACACTTTCAACTTTCCCCATAAAGAAATCCGTTAATAAATATGCAATATGCATTTCTTTTGAATACATAGAAAGAGCTTTGGACTTGTACTTATTAGTTGCATCTATATCTACCATTTGATAATCTTGCTCATCAGCTCCACGTCCATTACAAGAATAATAATCTGTTTCTTCTTTTATTGGTAACAAGGACTTTACATAAGCATCCCCCTTGCCTAAACGCCAATACCTTAACATATGAAAATGGTCATCGCGACCAGGTCTACAAAGATAATATCCATTAGAACCTACCTCATAAGTATCTAAAACACCAACTATATCAAAAGCTTCAACTTTATCAGATATTTCTTTTAACTTTTGAGCGACCTCTTCCACTGAAGGATAAGCAACACTTCCTTGTTCTAACAGTTGAAAGAAACAATTTACCAAACTATTTTCTTCTGCGTTCATTAAAACATCAAAACAAACTATAGTTCTTTTTAAATCAGAAGGTAATATTGTACATATGCGCTCTCCCCTAAAATACCTCAACCTACTACTCATTTGCAGAATTGGCACATATAGTGTATTTTCACCATGATAACTATGTGCAATATAATAGTCCCTACTATTTATTGCCTTCCAAACTGAATCTGTATAGTAGTAACCATCAGAACGAAGTGTTGTTGTACCATCTCGGTCACATACTTTATAAAAATACAAACTCATTACATCAAAAGCCTCATATTCCTGAGACTTTCGAGTAAAGAAAGATACTGGAGTCAAAGAAGGAATTGTCTTCTTTGCATCCTTGCTAAAATAATATAGTACAGGATTACCATAAGCAGATTTCCTTCGTATATCCTCAGAGTTTACGCACCCTAATACTACCCCAAAATTATCATTTTCCCGACATTGAATAGTTAAACCAACATGTAGCTCTAAATCAGGACTCTTTTGTACTTTTACCAACATTTTTCAAGAATTTAAAAGAAATCACACAAAGATATATATTTCGGCACTAGCTCGGCAAGAAGTTGCTTGTCAGACAATCTTTGCTCTTGACACAAAATCTCCAGCTTTCGCATTAACTTACGCTCCAAATCATAAAATAATTGGATATTATATTTTGGAGCATTATTCTTATCCTCATATAAAGTGTATCCTACTCTAAATATCTCTTGAGCAAGATTCTTAAAAGCAAAAGCATCCGGATGATTATTATGCCTACTATTTTCATCACCATATGTTGCTTTCTCCAATTCTTTAAGTAAGACTACAATTTGCTTCTCCATAATCAATTCTTTATTATATGAAACAATTAATATTTGTTTGCAAACATAACGAAATTATAGAGAATCCGCCACTTCTTAAGTTGTTTTTGTATTTTTTAACCTCGTTTTCACAAGCCTGCGCAAACACATTCTATTAACAATAAGATGTTTCCACTTTTTATCCAAAACATATTCTTAAAAAAACAAACTGTTGACACAGTTAACTTCGTTTAGCTTCTATTTTTCATTCGACATTACACAATTCATTCGACTTTGAACAAATCATCCAGTACCACCTCGTTCTGGATGTTTTGCCAACCAGCATTATGCTCTACACCATACGAAGTTATCATCGAAAGATGGAGGGTCTTCTTCGTTCCTGTCGCCTGCTTAAACAACTCCCTGCGCTTGATTAACCAAGCCGCATAATCGGGAGTGATGGAATAAGGATGATTCACGAATTTCATCTCACAGAGATTGATAGTCTTGTCTCCCCTATCTATTATTAAGTCAATCTGTGCCCCAGGTTGCTTATTGCCCTCTGCATCCGTAAAAGCACGGCACGACCACGTGCAGATATTCGACAGAATACCACCGATTCCCAACTTCCTCTTGATTTGAGGAATATGATGCAGACAAACCTGCTCGAAAGCATAGCCCTCCCAACTGGAAATATCCATCTGCCGATGGCTCCAATAATGCTCGTCTTCACCATGATAGTTCTTCACAAACTTCAGGTAGAAAAGCGAATACAGGTCAGTCAACTGATACATAAAGTCCCTATCCGTCTTGCCAAAAGCCGAATACTTGCGGATGAAATCGCAGTTGCATAAGTCGGAGAGCACGGTAGATACATATCCGGAATCCTCCACCTTCAGCTCCTCTATCAACTCAGGGCGAGTCATTCCCTTCAGTTTCTTAGCCAAAGTCTCCACCACCCTTCTATAGAGCGTGGATTCCTTGAAGAGCGATTTAAAGAGAAAGCCATATTCGCTTCTCAAAGGGGCACTGGATGAGAAGAAGAGTTCATCGATATTCTGAGCCACGCTCAGCGACCGATTCAGCATATTGAGATAAAAAGGTGTTCCACCTATCGCCATATACAACTCGGCTATCTGGAAGCGCTCCATTGAGAATCCTCTTGAAACCAGGAACTCCTCCGTCTCTGCCAGATTGAAGGGACGGAGATAGATGGAACGAGTCACACGATTGTGCAAACCACCCTTATTACCCAACAATGTATTCGTCATCCAGGTGGTTGCCGAACCACAAACTATCAGTTTCAGATTGTCCTGCTTCGAAGCCCACTCGTTCCAGAACAGTTCGAAAGCCTTGAGAAAGCGAGAATAGCGGGTATCCAGCCAAGGCATTTCATCAAAGAACAAGAGCACTGGCTTTTCCTTTTCTAATGTCTCCAGATACTTGCGAAGCATAAACAGAGCCTCCATCCAGTCTTTTGGAGTTTTCTGCTCCTTATGAGAATAAAACTCCAGCTGATGGGCAAAGTTAGTCAGTTGTTCCTTACGAGTACCCTCAAAGATACCCGTCATATAAAAGTCGTACTTATCGCCAAAGAACTTATCGATAAGATAGGTCTTACCGATACGTCTTCTGCCATAAACAGCTACGAACTCTGCCCTAGGAGATTCGTATATTTCTTGCAGCAAAGCGATTTCTCGCTGTCTTCCTATAATTCCATTAATAGTAGCCATACTTGCAAACTTTATATTTTGTTGGGTGCAAATATACAACTTTTTCTCGGGGAACACAAGCAAAAACGCAAAAGTTTACTACGCTAACGCCATTTTTATCGGGGTTAACGTAGTAAACTTTTGGTTTTGTTTGCTGTCCGTTACTGAACTGCGACTTTCTTCACACTACCATCACTATACTTCACAATGTTCAAGCCCTTGGTTGGAGATGACAACCGCTGACCATTTACGGAATAGCGAGAGACTTCCTTGACATCGGCAGAGATGTTTACCTTGTCTATAGCTGTTGCATCGAACTCAACCACATTCTCCCATTTTCGAAGTTTTTCACAATAATCATCACTGGTTCCTTTAGGCACATAAACTTTAGTCCAACGAGGAATGATCAATGCCCAACTATCACCAAGATTTGGTGCTTTTTCTCCATAAAAATAAACAGTATTCAAATGTTCTGTAGCACCCCAAAAGGCGTGTCTATCAATACCTTTTAGAATAGATGGAAACTTTATACTCAAAAGATCATTACAGCCTTCAAAAGCAGACCAATCAATATACTCTACTCCTTCAGGAATACTTAAATTTTCCAAAGCGCTGCAACCATAAAATGTTCGATCTTCAATTTCCGTAATTCCACTCGATATGTTTACTTTTTTCTAACTAGTACAAAGGGGAAAAAGAAAAAAGACCCCAAGGCTTACACACCTTAGGGTCTTTATTTTTTCTGCCCCTATAGGGGGCATATTGGTTCGTCAATTACGCGTTGGCTGCTACTGAAATCCAGTCGAAGACGAATGAGCAGATACCGAAAGCCACGATGCCAACTGTGCAGATGGCAAGAGCCAACTTGGTAGAGCAAGCGCTCTGGAAGGTTGGCAGCGGACTGTCGCTGTGCTTGATGAACATCGCCTTCACGATGAGCAAGTAGTAGTACAAACTGATGACAGTGTTGACCAAAGCGATGAATACTACGCCATAAGCCCATGCTCCGAGTGTGGTGTGGATATCGGCACCATGAACGGCAGCCATAAACACGAAGAACTTGGAGAACATACCGGCGAATGGAGGAATACCGCCCAATGAGAACAACGCCAATGTCATGAGGAAAGCCAAACGTGGGTTGGTCTTATAGAAACCATTGTAGCTGTCCATCTGCACTGTACCGCCATTGTGCTCCTCAACAGAAGAGATGATGGCAAACACACTCAGGTTGGCTACTACGTAAATGAGAACATAGTAAGTCAGCGAGGTGATGCTCAAGGTTGAGTTGCCGATGACTGCCAACATGATGTAACCAGCCTGAGAGATTGAAGAGAATGCCATGAAACGCTTCAAGTCACTCTGACGGATGGCGAACAGGTTGGCGATAGTGATAGAGAGTACAATCACGATGTAGAGTAATACGGTCCAGTACTCTACCATTGGCTGGAACACCTTCATGAGGATAGCACAGAGTGTGAACGCAGCAGCACCCTTGGAAACTACCGACAGATAACCTGTCACAGTAGTAGGAGCACCCTGGTAAGAATCGGCTGTCCAGAAGTGGAAAGGAACCAAGGAAATCTTGAAGCCCAAACCACTGAAGAAGAATACCATACCGGCGATGGTCAATGGAGAAGCAGTGATGTTCTGAGCCACGTCGTCGAAGTACAATGTGCCACAGGCAGCATAAAGCAGAGAGATACCATAGATCATCACGCCACTTGAGAAAGTAGCGGTAAGGATGAACTTGGCACCTGCCTCAGCAGAGTTGTGACGATACTTGTCGAAGGCAACCAAGCAAGCCATTGGCACGGATGCCATCTCCAGACCGAGGAAGAACAGGAGGAAGTGGTTGGCACTAACCATCATGTTCATACCCAACAGAGTAGAGAGAACCAACATATAGAACTCGCCCTCCTTGAAGGCAGTGTCCTTACGGCTCAACCACTCCTTGGCCTGTATCAGGACTATCAGTGTACCAAGCGCCAAGACGGTCTTGAGAACACCAGTGGCAGGACCAGAGGTGTACATTCCACCAAAGGCAGATGTGGCTTCTGTAGGGAAGATATTAATGGCAATGTGAGCCACCATCATGAGGCATACCAGAGGATTGAACCACTTACGGTCTGCGCTCTTGGAACTGCAGAAGTCAGCAATGAAAGTGATCAACAGGACTGCCATCAAGGTAGCCTCTGGAATCATATTTAAAAATTGACTGTAATTCATTTCTTCTGATATTTATTACATGATTACACTAAAGATAGGACCTACGGCGTCCATGATAATCTCCTCTGCCCAGAGAGGGAACATACCAAGACCTGCCACACAGGCGATCAGACCTGCTACAGCGATACGCTCGTCCCAGGTCGCATCGTGAAGCTTCTCCAACTTGGCGTTAGGAACCTTCTGATACAGAATCTTACCCACACAACGCAAGATGTAAACCGCTGTCACAACGATAGAGGTACAAGCGATGATGGTACATACACGATGGAATGTATCTGCATTCTGGAAAGCACCTACGAAGATGGTCATCTCGGCTACGAAACCAGAGAAACCTGGCAAACCGAGATTGGCCAAACCAGCTACCGCATAACCTACTGAGAGGAATGGGATAATCTTCATCAAACCACCCAGATAACGTACGTCACGTGTACCAGCCTGATGATAAATCATACCGATAACAGCGAAGAAAAGAGCGGTCATCAAACCGTGAGACAACATCTGGAGGATAGCACCTGTAGCTGCTGTCTGAGTCATCATACAGAGAGCGAAGAGCACCATACCACAGTGAGAAACTGAAGAATAGGCATTGATGTACTTCAAGTCGGTCTGTACACAAGCTGACAAAGCACCATATACGATTGAGATGGTTGTCAATACCAAGAACACCTTAATCCAGAATCCGTGAGTAGCAGCTGGCAAGAGGAACATGGCGATACGGAAGCAACCGTAACCACCAAGTTTCATCAATACACCGGCATGCAACATAGACACAGCTGTTGGCGCACTGGCGTGACCATCAGGAGACCATGTGTGGAATGGGAACAAAGCTCCAAGAATACCGAAACCGATGAAGAGCAATGGGAAGAACACATTCTGCACGCTCTCAGGGATGGCATGAGCACCATTGGTGTGGTGAGCGATGTCGAGGATTTCGAATGTCTGGGCACCACTGTAGAAGTAAATACCCAAAATACCGATAACCAAAAGGGCTGAACCACCCATCAACATCAAGGTAAGCTTCATGGCTGAATACTCCTTCGCACCACTACCCCATACACCGATGAGGAGATACATAGGAATCAGCGCCACCTCGTAGAACATGAACATGGTGAACATATCGATAGAGATGAAGAAGCCATAAACACCAGTGCTCAAGAGTGTGAACCAGAGGAAGTACTCCTTCTTCATAGGCTCCATCTGCCAAGAAGCAAATGTACCGGTAAACACGATGATGGAAGTCAGAAGAATCATCACTACTGAGATACCATCCACACCGAGTGAATAGTTGATGTGCAATGGCTCAAACCATGGCACACAGTAGGTGAAGAGCATAGGAACTTGGTCGGCTGGCATTGTCTCACGAGCTTCGAGAAATGCAAACACCAAATAGATGGAGAGGGCGAGCAGCACGCTGGCACCTGCCACCATCACACCACGAACCTGCTTGTCGTTGCGTGCCAACCAGAGGCCGAGCAACATCAGGAGTGGTACTATGACGAATATACTTAAATTCATTTCTTTTCTATTAACTTAATTGTGAGACATTCATTAAAGAAGCGCAAGCAGACACAAGGTGAGAGCCACTGTACCTGTGAGGAACCAGATGGCATAGCTGCGCACGTCGCCACTCTGCCATGGACGGATGGTCTCGCCTGCCTCCTGTGCACCCCAAGCCATGAAGTTGAAAGTGCCATCGATGACATGACGGTCGAACCAAGCGATAGGCTTAGAGAAGAGACCGAACACAATCTTGTGGGTGAAGAACTGCCAAGCATCGTCGATATAAAAACGATTCAAGGCTGCCTTGTGCAACTTAGGCATCTTCTTGGCCAAGGTGTCGGCCAATGGTGTCTTCTTAGGTGCATACATATAGGTGGCGAGCGCGATGCCGATAACGGCTACAACGATAGAGGTGCAAGCCACCTGTGTATCGATGTGGATATCGTAGCTCTGACCTGTAGCAGAAACGAAGTGACCGAATGGAATCAAACCACAGACACAAGAGATTGCTGCAAGGAACACCAATGGACCCCACATCACGAAAGGAACCTCCTGTGGTTTGCGACGGTTCTCTGGATCCAACTCATAGTAGCTCTGTCCCCAGAAGATAACATAGTAGAGACGGAACATATAGAAAGCTGTCATACCAGCCACCAATGTCATGAAATAACCCATGAATGGTGAGAACTGGAAACAAGCAGTGATGATCTCGTCCTTAGAGAAGAAACCTGCGAATGGAGGAATACCTGCAATCGCCAAGCAACCGATCAAGAAGCAGATGTTGGTGATAGGCATGTACTTGTGCAAACCGCCCATGTACTCCTTGAAGTTGCTGCCGATGATGACGATGATGGCACCAGAGCAGAGGAACAGCAAGGCCTTGAACATGGCGTGGGTGAAGAGGTGGAAAATACCAGCCATATAACCCAAACCACCGTGATGGTTGTCTACTGCGAAGCAAACACCCAAGGCAACGAGCATGTAGGCAATCTGAGAGATAGTAGAGAAAGCCAGACCACGCTTGATATCACGCTGGCAGCAAGCTACAGCTGCTGCATAGAATGCGGTGAAGGCTGCAATGTAAGCTACGTAGTGGAGAGTATTGGGAGCATACTCTACCCAGATTGGGAAGAGGCTGGCTACCTGATAAACACCAGCCACAACCATGGTAGCGGCGTGGATCAACGCAGAAACTGGAGTTGGACCCTCCATCGCATCTGGCAACCAGATGTGCAATGGGAACATCGCACTCTTACCGGCACCACCGATGAACATGAGGAACAACGCTACAGGCATCACCCATGCAGCACCAGCCAAAGAACTCTGAAGCTCTGGCTGAGCATTCAAGTCGTAGTTGAAGGTTCCTACATAGAAGCTGTAGAACAAGATACCGATCAAGAAGAAGAGGTCGGCGAAACGAGTTACGATGAACGCCTTCTTGCTGGCATGTACTGCTGCATGCTTGGGATAATAGAATCCGATGAGCAGATAAGAGCAGACACCCACCAACTCCCAGAACAGATACATCTGGAAAATATTGGTAGCTACTACCAGACCCAACATAGACATGGTGAAGAGGCTCAGGTAAGCGTAGAAACGCTGCATACCCTTCTCATAACCCTCTACCTTGTAATTCTCGTCACGCTCGGCCATATAGCCGAATGAGTAGATGTGAACCATGAAGCTGACGGTGGTAATCACGATGAGCATCAATACAGAGATTGGTGTCAGACGGAAACCAATGTTGAAGGTCAGCAACTCGGTAAACTTCAACCAAGTAAAATTGAATGAGTCAACAGTGGGATACAAACCTGTTGAAGCATCACGGCCGATAGCAAAGAAGTATTCGTAAGCTGTATAAACAGACAGACCGAACACACAACCCATCAGGACGGTACCGATGATGGCTGCTACCTGCTTTTTCATCTTCATACCCGCAAGTCCCAGAACCAGGAAGCTCAGGAATGGCAGAAGAAGTATCAAAAATGCATAACTGTAATTCATTGTCTTAATTAGAATTTCATGTTTTCAATACTGTTCACCTGGTCACTGTGATAGTTGCGGTAAACGTTAATAATTATTGCGAGCGCTACGGCTGTCTCGGCTGCTGCCACTCCGATAGAGAACAATGTGAAGAAGAAACCTTCCAACTGTCCTGGGAAGAGGATGCGGTTGAACACTGCGAAGTTCAGATCGGCTGCATTCAATACAAGCTCGATGGAGATGAGCATGGCAACGAGATTACGACGTGTACAGAAACCATAAACGCCGATGAAGAACAAGAGTGCTGAAAGCACGAAGAAATACTGTACTGGAATCATTTCTTATCCTCCTTTCTTGCGATTAAAATACCACCGATGATACATGCCAACAGGAATACAGAGATAAACTCGAATGGCAATACATAGCCATACTTGTCAGCACCTACGAGTGCAGAACCAATCTGGTCCATAGGCACCTCAGTGTCGGCTACTGTTGCAGCCAAATCGATAAAGTGATTCTTCAACACGATGACTGCCAAGGTAACAAAACCTACGAGGCAGACGAGTGCACGGCCAATGACCTTGCTACCCTTCACATGCTCCAAAAGACCCTGAAGGGTACGCTTGGAAACCAACTGAATGGCGAAGACATAGAGAATTGTAATACCACCTGCATATACAGCAATCTGAGCTGCACCCAGATAGGTATAGTCGAGCAGGAAGAATACACCAGCTACACCGAAGAGCACGAACAACAGATAAGTTGCCGCACGCATGATACGCTTGGTAGCGACGCACATGATGGCTGAGCCAAGGATGACTACTGCCAAGATGACGAACATAAATAAATTTGCTGTTATCATTGTCTTAAGTCCTCCTTACTTAGTCTTGGTGTTAAACTTACCGATTTCGAGTGGAGCGCCACCATCGATGAGGCCAGGAAGGCTTCCGCCCTTGTAAACCTCCTTGTCGAGGTGCATCACCAACTTGCTGCGGTCAAAGACTGCATTCTCGAAATCGTTGACAAACTTAATTGCACCGAAGTTACATGCATTCACACAGAGTTCACAGAACATGCAGTCACCCAAGTCGTACTGGTAATCCACCAACTTGCGCTTCTTCTTGCCTGTCTCTGGGTCTTCCACCATCTCGGTCTGAATCTTAATGGTATCGTTGGGGCATGACTTCTCACACAATGTACAACCCACACACTTGTAAGCCTCGTTCTCGTCGCGGACGAAAACCAGACGACCACGGAAACGTGGAGAGATGTGGAGTGTAGTCTTGCGGTTCTCAGGATACTGCTCGGTGCTCTTGGGTGTGAAATACTCCTTCATGGTAGTCTTCATACCGATAGCGAGGGTCTTCAAACCCGCTGCAATACCGCCGAAATATGAATTGTTAGACATACTTTTATTTTTTGTTTATTTGTTAAGAAATAACAGAAGTTTCAAGCTGTAGAACTATTGTCTTGACTCCTTAACTTCTTTAACTCCTTTAACTCCTTAATAATATTATCCGTGGATTCCGAATGCTACGCATACGGTCATCATGATCAGGATGACGAGTGACAATGGCATCAAGTACTTCCACTCCAGCTTCAGAATCTGGTCGATACGGAGACGTGGGAATGTCCAACGTACCCACATCAGGAGCCATACCACAGCGAAGGTCTTACCGAAGAACCAGATGAAACCAGGGATGAGGTTCATCAGATTGTCGAAGCCCTCGATACCGATGTTCAATGGCGCCCAACCACCGAGGAATACGGTAGAAGCAATACCAGAAATCACGAAGAGATTGAGGTACTCAGCCAAGTAGTAGAAACCGAAGCCCATACCAGAATACTCTGTATGATAACCTGCGGTCAACTCACTCTCAGCCTCAGCCAGGTCGAAAGGACCACGGTTAGCCTCAGCGTTACCTGCTACGAGGAATACGAGGAAAGCAAGGATAGCTGGAACATGCCCCTTGATGATCAACCAGTTCCAAGCACCAGTCTGAGCCTCAACGATACCGCTCACCTGCATAGTACCAGTAAGAACTACTGCAGAAATCAGGCAGAGACCGAGAGACATCTCATAAGAAATCATCTGTACGGCACCACGCATGGCAGATACCACAGAGTACTTGTTGTTGGATGCCCAACCGGCGAGGAACACGCCCAGCACACCGATAGAACTTACGGCTGTGATGAGGAATACACCTACGTTGAAGTCGAGAATATGTGCTCCCTTGTTCCATGGAAGGAATGAGAAAGTACCCACAGAGGCAATGATCACGAGGAAAGGTGCCAGGTAGTAGAGCAGCTTGTCGGCTCTGTCTACAGCAAAAATCTCCTTGATCAACATCTTGAGCACATCGGCGAACACCTGGAAGATACCCCAAGGACCTACACGCATAGGGCCGAGACGGCACTGGAAGTAGGCACACACCTTACGCTCCATAAAGATAAGTACGATAGCTATCAGGGCGTATGCTGTCAAAATGCAGACACCCACGAGCACGCACTCTATCAGAATCGACAGGAAGTCGCCCAGACCCAAGGTCTGGCGAAGCAGATTGTCGATGAATGTTGTTACTATACTAAAATCAAACATAATTATCTATCAATATCAGGGATTACGAAGTCGATTGCTGCACCTGTTGTAATCAAGTCAGCGATTTTCTGTCCACGAAGCATTGGATCGAGCGCACCTGTCAAAGACAAGCCCATCGGACGCATCTTCATACGGTATGGACTCTTGTCACCCTTTGAGTCGAGATATACACCAAACTCGCCGCTGGCACCCTCTACAGAGAAGTACCACTGTCCCTCAGGGACCTTGATGATTGGCTTCTGCTTGATGTAATACTCACCCTCAGGAATGTTGTCGATCAACTGCTCGATGATGTCCAAGCTCTGATACAACTCCTGGATGTGAACATAGTAACGATCCATAGAATCGCAACCTGTCAGAGTGATTTCCTTCCACTCCACCTTGTCGTACATATCGTATGGATGACGCTTGCGGGTATCGTTCTTCCAACCAGATGCACGGCCGGCAGGACCGGTAACGGCATAGTTGATACAATCCTCAAGATTCATTGGACCTACGCCTTCGAGACGGTTGTGAGTGATCACATTGTCGCCGAATACGTCGAGGTACTCCTGAATCATAGGACGCAGATACTTGCAGAGTGTCTTCACATTCTGTACGAAGTTAGGATCGATGTCTGCCTGAAGGCCACCGATACGATAGTAGTTCTGGATCAGACGGCCACCGGTTGTCTCCTCCATCACGTTCAATACGTGCTCACGGTCGCGCATACAATAGAGGAATGCTGTCAGGGCACCCAGGTCCTGTGCGGTACAGCCGAGGTACAACAAGTGAGAGTCGATACGCTGCAACTCGTCCATGATGGTGCGGATGTAGCGGATACGGTCTGAGAGTTCGATGCCCATTGCCTCCTCGATAACACCTACCAGTGCATGGCGGTGCATCATGGCAGAGAGGTAGTTCAGACGGTCGGTCAATGCCAGGGTCTGTGGATAGGTCATTCCCTCCCACATCTTCTCGATACCACGGTGAATGTAGCCAAGGTGTGGATAGATGCGCTTCACGGTCTCGCCGTCAATAACGGTCTGCAGACGGAGCACACCATGAGTGGATGGGTGGTTAGGACCGATATTCACCACATAGTCGTCATCGTCGAAACGGCGCTTCTGGGTTTCTACCAAATGTCCGTCGGCACTCAGCGAGTACTCTACGGTGAAGTCGTCCTCTGGCTCGTCGGTGCAGGGGAACTTGTTGGCCTCTGGACTCATATCGAAATCCTTGCGCAATGGATGGCCCTGAAAGTCGGTGCGCAGGAAAAGTCGGCGCATGTCTGGATGCCCCAGGAACTTGATGCCAACGAAGTCGAACACCTCGCGCTCCAACAGGTCTGCCACCTTCCAAAGATTGATGACTGTAGGAAGCACATCGCTGCCATCCACCTTCTTGGCGATGGTCTTTACCGAGCAGCGCTCGTTGGTCTGAGTATTTTCAAGAATATAGATACATCCGAGACCTTCCTCACCGAAGTCTTCACCGATGATGGTAACAAGGTAGTCGAAATGCTTCTCGTTCTTCAACTTCGCCATCTCTGAGGCGAAATTGTCAAAACTCAATTCAATATTATTCAGTTTCATGTTCTTATACCTTATTATATTAATCAGTTAGACCTTTCTGAGGGTCGAAATCCTCAGGTACTTCTGTCACAATGATAGGCTCCTTGTGTCCAAGCTTCTCGCTGTCAGAGAGGTTCTCGTTGCTCAAGCCGCGAAGACCGCCCTTGCTCATAGAAAGCTCCTTCTCGTCGCGGGTCATCTTGTGGTTGGCTCCGCCGAAGAATTTCTCAACCTTTACCTTACGCTGCAACTGCATCATACCGTAAAGGATAGCCTCTGGACGTGGAGGACAACCTGGGATGTAGACATCTACAGGCACTAACTCGCTGATGCCACGAACCACGTTGTAGCTTTTCTTGAAAGGACCGCCCGAGATGGTGCATCCTCCTACGGCTACCACATACTTTGGCTCAGCCATTTCATCGTACAAACGTTTGAATACTGGTGCCATCTTGTTGGTGATAGTTCCGGCACACATGATCAGGTCAGCCTGGCGTGGAGAGTTACGGGTTACCTCGAAACCGAAACGTGAGAAGTCGTAACGCGCACATCCTACAGCCATAAACTCGATACCGCAGCAAGAGGTACCGAAGGTCAATGACCAGAGTGAGTTACTGCGTCCCCAGTTGATGGCGGCATCGAGCGAACCAAGAACCACATTGGCTCCACCCTCATTCAGCTCTTGAGCTATCTTCTCGAGGGTGTCGTTGTCCTTAAACTCGTCGTAAGGAATACTCTTGATAGAGGCTCTTTTGTTTACTTCCATTCCAATGCTCCTTTCCGCCAAGCATAAGCAAGGCCTAATACCAATACCAACAGGAAGAATCCGATGCTCACGAGAGCCATAGATCCAAACTGCTTAACTACGACTGCCCATGGGTAAAGCATTACAGTCTCAATGTCGAACATCAGGAAAAGGATGGCGAAGAGATAGTAGCCGATATGGGATGGCAACCATGAGCTGCCACGAGTCGGAATACCACACTCGAAAGGTTCACCCTTTACCGGATTGTAAGAACGAGGACCGATGAGCTTAGCGATGACATAAGCAGCCACCACCAAGGTTACAGCCGTCAGCAAAACGGTGATAAATAGTGTAAAGTTCATAAAAAATTATAACGTTATTATTTAAACTGCTTGTAAGCGGCTGCAAAGTTACAAATTTATTTCGTAACAGCACGCTTTTTCTGAAGAAAAGTTTTAGTTTTTTCATTCTTCTTCCACTTCGACATTTTTTCGCTTTACTGGAGTATGAATATTGAAGAATTTAAAGGGAAAAAGGCAGGAAAACTGCATAAACAAAACTAAAAGAAAGAGACCACTTGTAAAAGCCATTTTTACGAAAACCAGCATTTGATTATCATTAAGTTATTTGAACTTTCGCAAGTGGTTTATGTACGGGCTGAAGGCCCAAAAGTTCTTAGCCCAGGGCAATGGTACAAGCAGCACGCCCTGAAAGGGCAGAAGCTCTTAGCCCAGGGCAATGGTACAAGCAGCACGCCCTGAAAGGGCAGAAGCTCTTAGCCCAGGGCAGCGCCCTGG
>OGOP01001190.1_pt1 | contig 19508 bp, 19 predicted proteins | sample 1552591 | NCBI WGS metagenome assembly OGOP01 (sample SAMEA2580120, study PRJEB22360) | human gut metagenome | biome: human gut; feature: human-associated habitat; material: faeces | place: Denmark | collected 2008/2010 | reverse complement strand
TCGAACAGCACAGGGAGGAGGTCGTCGAAGTGAGTATATATGATTATGATGAGGAGGATGTCAGAAGGACATTATTTGAAGAAGCAAAGGAAATGGCTAAAGAAGAATTAAAAGAAACAGTTATAGAAGAATTAAAACGAGAAGCAAAAGAAGAATTGACCCAAGAAGTATTTGCAGAGGGTGAACAGAGCGGAGAACAATTAAAGATAGTTAATCAGGTCATAAAGAAAGTAAAGAAGTCAAAAACTCTGGAGACAATAGCCTCAGAACTAGAGGAAGAAGAGGCAGATATAAAGCCAATATACGATGCAGTAGTCTCATCTGCCCCAGATTATGATATTAATGTAATTAAAGATAGATTAGACAATATGTGAGATATTTATTTCTTCATAAATGAAACAAAATCAAACTTCTTATCAAGCCATCTGCCGACAAGGCCGATGGCTTTTCCCATTGTGAATGCAGCAACAACAGTACCGATGCCAAGACCCTTAACATGACCTAATATCAGGCCGGTAAGACATGCAGTTACGGCAAGGCATATAACATCGAAAGAAATCTTGATGCGTGAATATGCAACGCCAGTGATGTCAGCAAGTTCACGGGGGAACAGGTCGGTAGGGATAATTGGAAGCTTACATCTGTTAGAAAGAGCTATGCCGAGACTTATCAGGCAGTAGCTTATAATAAAGTACATAACTCTGAATCCGATTGCAGTTGGGAGCATTGGAACCCACATATTGTGCATGTCGATGCACTCACCAAATATGAATCCGACAACGAATGAAAACAGATATGATGGTACGAACTTCTTTCGCAGAATCATAAGGCTGAGTACAAGAAGTCCCTGGAACATATATGTAAATGTACCAAGAGTAATCTTAGGGAAGACTTCGGAAAAAGCATATGGAACGCTTGAGATTGCAGATATTCCAGTTCCTGAGTAAAGCATAAGCACAACTCCAAGGCTGTTGATTATAACAGCAAAGGCAAGAACAAGCTCACCCCTAAGCGTAGTCTTAACATTTTCAGAAACAGAACCAGCATTTAAATCTATTGCACTATCAATTGAACTCATAAGGAATCCCCTTTCTTTTTAATAAAGAACATAATCACAGTCTCTAAGTGTAGTTTCATTATTGATTAATAACAAATGAATAATTTTAATGAAATTATAGATTTTGTCTATAGAACTGTTTATAATTAAGATAATAAATGTGCATAGGAGTCTGTCTATGAATATATATAATCTTAGATATTTCGTTACACTTGCAAGAATCCGCCAGTACACGAAGGCGGCAGAAGAATTATGCATTACACAGCCGAGTCTTAGTCATGCAATTTCACAGATGGAAAAGGAACTTGGTGTTAAACTCTTTGAAAAAAACGGACATAAGATAACTCTGACTCAATTCGGAGAGGAGTTTCTTTCTTATGCAGAAAAGACTCTTGATGTGTTAGATGATGGAATCGCTTCTATTAAAAGAAGTGCAATGGGAAATGGAACGATAAGATTAGGACTTGTAAGACCATTGGGAATAAGCTATGTCCCTCGGATGGCGGCAGCATTTATAAAGAAGAATCCGAAGCTTGATATAGATTTTACGTTTCACACAGATGTTACGGGCAGGCTGCTTGACGATATGCAGCTTGGGAAGTATGATTTGTTGTTCTGTTCCAAGCCATCAGAAGAATATCATTTTACGGCTGAGCCCGTTATGAAGCAGAGACTGGTGCTTATTACTTCCAAAGGACATCCGCTGGCTAAGAAAATGAAAAGGAGCATTAATCTTGCAGAGACAGCCGGGTATTCATATGTATGTTTTGACAAGAACTCTGGAATAAGAAGCATATTTGATGAAATGTTGAAAAAAGCGGACATAACAGTAAAGGTTGCATATGAAACTGAGGAAGATCAGGTTATTGCCGGGCTGGTTGCTAATGGATTCGGAATAGCGGTAGTTCCATATATGGATATATTGGAAAAGATGTCTGTAGAAATATTTGAAATCGAGTCACCTGAATATGAGAGAAGCTTTTATATGGTTAATGATAATAGTACATACATGTCTCCTGCTGTAGAGACGTTCAGGAACTTTGTTATAGAGAATACAAGTGTTTTAACGGCTTTGTAGAGATTAATATAATTAATGAATAACCGGTTATATCTTAATTAAATGACAAATTTGTAGAAAAATTAACAGATTTTATTGATACATTTTTGACAAATTTTAATGAAATTATTAAATAAAAATAAAGTTTGCCAGAATTCAATGTAAAAAATAACAAAAATGAACGCTGGTCATAAATAATTTTTTGTTAAAAATGTACGATTATTAAAGGAGAAAATAGTGTCAAACCTAGGCAGAATCTAGGCTTGACATTATTTTTTTTGTGGAATAAAATCCGTGAACAGAAAAGAAATATGTTTCATATTTAGAAAGGAGGTCGTGCAGATGGATGCTTTGGTAGAAGGGCTTATGGAAGAACTTAATTGCGAGACAGTGTTCACTATACCTTTGTTTGGTGGAATCCCAGTATATGAATCCGTTGTTGTTACATGGATTATTATGGCTGTTGTGTTTCTGTTGTGTATTCTGCTAAGCCGAAATCTAAGTGTGGAAAACCCCAGTCGCAGACAGGTAGTTGTAGAAACAGCAATAAAGGGGCTCAATGATTTCTTCACTGAGACGGTAGGAGAAAAAGGAAAGGCATACATTCCATATCTGTCAGCAATTGCTATTTACATAGGAATTGCGAACCTGATAGGACTGCTTGGTTTCAAGCCGCCAACTAAGGATATGAATGTTACAGCAACACTGGCATTGATGAGTATTGTGCTTATTGAGGTCGCAGGAATCAGAGCCAGAGGAACTAAAGGCTGGCTTAAGAGTTTTGCAGAACCAATGCCTATAATACTTCCTATTAATATTCTGGAAGTATTTATCAAGCCCTTATCACTTTGCATGCGATTATTCGGTAATGTTTTAGGTTCATTTGTAATCATGGAATTATTAAAGATGGTAGTTCCGGCAGTTTTACCGGCAGTATTCAGTTGTTACTTCGATATATTCGATGGACTGATACAGGCGTATGTTTTCGTATTCTTAACTGGTCTTTTTATAAAAGAGGCTGCAGAGTAAGAGTATATGTAACAAGAATAAATGTTTTAAAAAGGAGATTATTATTATGTCAACAATTTTAGTAGCAATCGGAGCAGGTATAGCAGTATTAACAGGTATCGGTGCTGGTCTTGGTATCGGTAAGGCAACAAGCAGTGCAGTAGACGCTATCGCAAGACAGCCAGAGGCAGAAAGCAAGATTAGTAAGTCACTTCTTTTAGGTTGTGCCCTTGCAGAGGCAACAGCTATTTATGGTTTCGTTATCGCCCTTCTTATAATCCTTTTCTTAGGCTAATAACATTTATGGGAAAGATAACTAAGACAAGATAGAAAGGAAGGCGAAGCTAGTGTTAAGTATAGATCCATGGAATATATTATGGACAGTAGTCAATCTGCTCGTCTTATATCTGGTGTTTAAGAAGTTCCTGTTTAAGCCTGTTATGAAAGTAATCAATGCAAGAGAAGATATGATTAAGCAGCAGTTTGATGATGCTAAGAAGAGTCAGGAAGAAGCAGATGCATTAAAGGCTTCATATGACGAAAAGCTTGAAAGTGCGAAGACTGAAGCTGATGAGATTATTGTAAATGCTAGAAACAGAGCACAGGAAGAGCATGAGGCAGCTTTGGAAAAGACCAGAAAAGAAACAGAAGTAATGCTTGAAAAGGCAAAGGCTGATATAGCTACAGAGAAAGAGAAAGCAACGGAAGCTGCACAGGCAGATATTGCAAGACTCGCTCTCATAGCTGCAAGAAAAATCGTAAAGACAGGTGATGCTCATGACGCAGGCAGCAGTAAATAATGCAATAGTTTTACACCGGTTGTCTGTGAGCAGAGAGGATGTAAGAAGGGCTGATGAGTTATACAGCAAAACTTCAGAACTTCAGAAAATTCTCACGAATCCTGAAATACCTCTTGCAAAGAAATACGACATCATTGATAAAGTGTTTGCACTTGATGATACCAAAGAACTTATGAAGAATTTCATTAAAGAAATGTGTAAGCTTGGTTATTGTGATGAGATGAGAGACATATTTGACTCATATTACAGAATTGATGATGAAGCAAACCACATTTTAAAAGCAGAGCTTATAAGTGCAGACAGCAGTGATGAAGATGATAATGCAAAGCAGGCACAGGATTTCTTAAAGAGCAGATATCCGGATTATACAATTGAACTGACAAAGACAGTGGATGCGGATCTCTTAGGCGGATATGTTATAAGAGCACATCACAAGGAATACGACAGAAGTTTTGAAGGACGTTTTTGTCAGCTTGAAAGAAAATTAACTGGGAGGTGACCCCTGTGGGCGCAATTAGTGCAACAGATATTATCTCCATTATCCAGAGTGAGATTGAGAATTTCAATTGGGATGAAGCAAGCCGTGAGACCGGTAATGTAATATGGGTCGGTGATGGAATTGCTACTGTATACGGTATTGACCATGCAATGTATGGTGAAATCGTAGTATTTGATAATGGAGTAAAAGGAATGGTTCAGGATATCCGTGAGAATGAGATAGGTGTTATCTTGTTCGGCAGGGATACAGGAATCAAAGAAGGAACTAAGGTTGTAAGAACCAAGAAAAAAGCCGGAATTCCGGTAGGCAGCGCATTTGTAGGAAGAGTAATCAATGCACTTGGCGAGCCTATTGATGGAAAAGGCGATATTAAAGAAGAAGATTACAGACCAATTGAGGAAGATGCTCCAGGTATCGTAGACCGTAAGTCTGTAAGCACACCAATGGAAACAGGAATACTTTCAATTGATTCAATGTTCCCAATTGGCCGTGGACAGCGAGAACTTATCATTGGTGATCGTCAGACTGGTAAGACATCAATTGCCACAGATACAATTATTAACCAGAAAGGTAAAGGTGTTATCTGTGTGTATGTTGCAATCGGACAGAAGGCATCTACAGTTGCCAAGGTTGTATCAACACTTACTAAGCATGGTGCAATGGATTATTCAATTGTTGTATCTTCAACAGCGAGTGATCCTGCATCACTTCAGTATATAGCTCCATATGCAGGTACTGCAATGGCAGAGCATTTCATGCATCAGGGAAAAGATGTTCTTATTGTATATGATGATTTGAGCAAACATGCGGTAGCGTATAGAGCACTTTCCCTTCTGCTTGAAAGATCACCTGGACGAGAGGCTTATCCTGGAGATGTATTCTATCTTCATTCAAGACTTCTTGAAAGATCAAGCCGTTTAAGTGATGCGTTAGGTGGAGGCTCAATAACAGCACTCCCTATAATAGAGACACAGGCTGGTGATGTATCAGCATATATTCCAACAAATGTTATCTCTATCACAGATGGTCAGATATTCCTTGAAACTAACCTGTTTAATTCAGGTATGAGACCAGCCGTTAATGTAGGTCTTTCGGTTTCACGAGTTGGTGGTGCAGCCCAGACTAAGGCAATGAAGAAGGCATCAGGAAGCATAAGAATTGACCTTGCACAGTACAGAGAGATGGAAGTATTTACACAGTTTGCATCAGATCTTGATGATGCAACTAAGGCACAGTTACAGCACGGAAAAGCCCTTATGGAGCTTTTAAAGCAGCCACTCTGCCATCCACTTTCAATGCATGAGCAGGTTATGACACTTGTTATGGCTAACAACGGCGTATTTGATGAGATACCTACTAAGGAAGTTAAGAAACACCAGACAGAATTACTTGAATTCATAGATCTCAAGCATCCTGAAATAGGAAAGCAGATTGAAGATAAGAAAGAGATTAATGATGAGCTGGTTAAGAATATTCTGGAAGCAGTAAAAGAATTTGCATAATGCATGTGTGCTAAAAGAAAGGTAAGCGTATAGATATGGCAAACACAAAGGAAATTCAGGATCGAATAAAAAGTATCAATGATACATTAAAGATTACTAATGCCATGTATATGATTTCTTCTTCCAAGCTTAAGAAATCTAAGAAAATGCTTTCAGACACGGAACCATACTTTTTCACTCTGCAGTCAGAAATGAGCCGAATCTTAAGACATATACCTGATATTAGCAGTATATATTTTAAGACAAATGAGGATAAAGACGTAGCGGATAAAAAGGTAGGCTACATAGTTATTACTGCTGATAAGGGACTTGCAGGTTCATATAACCATAATGTTTTAAAGATTGCGCAGGAGCAGCTTGAAAAGAATCCTAATCATTCATTATTCGTATTAGGAGAACTTGGACGACATTATTTTGAACAGCGCGGTATTGAGATTGAGAAGCAGTTCCACTATACAGTTCAGAATCCTACTCTTAACAGAGCAAGAAATATTTCAGAAGAAATAATAGAACTGTACAGAAAAGGTGAACTTGATGAGGTGTATATCATATACACAAGCATGATTAATGCTATTCAGGAGGAAACACAGATTGAACAGCTTCTTCCTCTTAAGAAGGCAGATTTCAATATCCAGATACCAGTTGATTTCAAAAGAGAGGAACTTGCATTAAAACCTTCCCCAGAAGTAGTTATGGACAGAATTGTTCCTGATTATATAGTTGGTTTCGTATACGGAGCTTTGGTAGAGTCATTCTCCTGCGAACAGAATGCCCGTATGATGGCGATGGAGGCTGCATCAAAGAGTGCAAAGGATATGTTGCACGACCTTGATATACAGTATAACAGAGCCAGACAGGCTGCAATCACACAGGAAATAACTGAGGTTATCGCTGGTGCGAAGTCGCAGAAGAAAAAACGAAAGAAATAATGCGACGGATAGGAGATAATATGAGTAATAAAGGAAAGATTATACAGGTAATGGGACCTGTTGTCGATGTAGCGTTCGAAGATGAGAACCTTCCGGCAATCAGGGACGCACTTGAAGTTAATAATGGTGATAAAAAATGTGTAATGGAAGTTGCACAGCATATCGGTAACGATACAGTCCGCTGTATTATGCTTGCTTCCAGTGAAGGTCTTTGCAGAGACATGGAAGTAACAGCTACAGGCAGTGGCATTAAGACTCCTGTTGGAGAGAAAACTCTTGGCCGTCTCTTTAATGTATTAGGAGAGGCTATTGATGGTGGAGAGCAGCCAGACACAGAGGAGAAGTGGGAAATCCACAGAGAACCTCCAACATTTGAAGAACAGAATCCTGCAGAAGAGATTCTTGAGACAGGTATCAAGGTAATTGACCTTTTGGCACCTTATGCAAAGGGTGGTAAGATTGGTCTGTTTGGTGGTGCCGGAGTTGGTAAGACAGTTCTTATTCAGGAACTTATCAGCAATATTGCAACAGAGCATGGTGGATATTCAATATTCACAGGTGTAGGAGAAAGATCAAGAGAAGGTAACGACCTCTGGACAGAAATGAAAGAGTCGGGCGTTCTTGAAAAAACTGCCCTGGTGTTTGGTCAGATGAATGAACCACCTGGAGCACGTATGCGTGTTGCTGAGACAGGACTTACAATGGCTGAATATTTCCGTGATGAGAAGCATCAGAATGTGCTTTTATTCATTGATAATATATTCCGTTTCACACAGGCTGGTTCAGAGGTTTCAGCACTTCTTGGACGTATGCCTTCAGCCGTAGGTTATCAGCCAACACTTGCAACTGAGATGGGTGAATTACAGGAGAGAATTGCTTCTACAAAGAATGGTTCTGTAACATCAGTACAGGCAGTATATGTACCTGCCGATGACCTTACTGACCCTGCACCTGCAACAACATTTGCACATCTTGATGCAACTACAGTTCTTTCAAGAAAGATAGTTGAACAGGGTATCTACCCAGCCGTAGACCCTCTTGATTCTACATCAAGAATTCTTGAGCCGGACATTGTAGGTGAGGAGCATTATGAGGTAGCAAGAAAGGTTCAGGAAATCCTCCAGAAGTACAAGGAATTACAGGATATCATTGCTATTCTTGGTATGGAAGAGCTTGCAGATGAAGATAAGGTTACAGTATTCAGAGCAAGAAAGATTCAGAAATTCTTATCACAGCCATTCCATGTTGCTGAGAACTTCACAGGTATTCCTGGTGTATATGTTCCATTAAAGGAGACTATAAGAGGTTTCAAGGCAATTATTGATGGTGAGATGGACGAATATCCTGAGAACGCATTTTTCAATGTAGGAACTATAGATGATGTTATTAAAAAGGCTGAGAAGATGCAGTAACATCCTGCCAGAAAGGAAAAACTAATGGCTACAAGTTCATTTTATTTAAAAGTAATATCAGCTAACCGGGTGTTTTTCGCTGGCAAATGCCGTTCTCTGATTGTGCCTGAGTTCGATGGACAGAAGGAAATTCTTGCCCATCATGAAGACATGGTTATTGCAATTGATGAAGGTCAGATGAAGTTCCAGCCAGAGGGCAGCGACGAGTGGATTCATGCTGTTGTTGGAATGGGATTTGTTGAAATCGTCAACAACCGTGTAACTCTTCTTGTTGAGACAGCAGAAAAGCCTGAGGAAATCGATGTAAGAAGAGCAGAGGAAGCTAAGCAGAGGGCTGAGGAGAGACTTCGCCAGAAGCAGAGTATCCATGAGTATTATCACTCAAGAGCAGCACTTGCAAGAGCTATGGCAAGACTTAAGGCAACATCTGGAAAGTAGAATTTATGATACATATGTGGGTTTGCACCTGCCAGAATGCTTGTGAATAGCATTCTGGCAGGTGCTTTTTGTCGTGCAGGGATAATGGTTAGCCATGGCGTGGTGGATTGGACGTTAAAGTAGAGGGAAGGCGCGTTGAAGTCCAAAAGAGAAGCCAAAGCGCGGCGAATTGGACGTTGAAGCGGTGGGAAGGCGTGTTGAAGTCCAAAAGGGAAGCCGAGCCGCGGCAGATCGGACGTTGAAGCGGCGGGAAGGCGTGTTAAAGTCCAAAAGGGAAGAGTCAGTCTGACGATTTGGACCTTAGAGAGGTGTGATGCACAGAGAAAGTCCAAAAGGGGTGCCGAAGCATGTAGAATTGTTCTTTATAAGATACTTGTAAATAAATATTCAGCTTGCTATAATATGCAAGCGTATTTTGTATACACAGTTAAAACAAAACGATTGAAGTGTAGGAATACACAATCAGGGAGGAACTTAAGATGTTATCTATGAAAGAAGCGATAGAGAATTATGTGGAAGGTTGTGTTGGGAAGGTTGACTGTCCAGCATACAAGCTTTTTATGAAAGCCATACTTGCAGGAATGATGATTGCATTTGGCGCAGCCGGAAGCAGTGTGGCAGCACATGATATCGTCAATGTAGGAATTGCACGTCTGGTTGCAGGAGTTGTATTCCCAATGGGACTTATGATGGTTGTTATGACAGGAGCAGAACTTTTTACAGGAGACTGTCTGGCAATTATGGCAACTGTACAGAAGAAGCACACAGCACTTAAGCTTATACGAATGCTTATTGTAGTATATCTGGGAAATCTTCTTGGCTCGTTAATGCTTACATGTATTGATTATGTAAGCGGGCAGTATAATTATTCATCGGGAATACTTGGTGCATATACAATTAAAGTAGCACTTGGAAAATGTAATCTTGATTTTACAACAGCGCTTGCATCGGGAATATTATGTAACATACTTGTGTGTGCAGCAGTTATGCTTGCGGCACGTGCAAAGGATGTAACCGGAAAACTGTTATGTTGTTTTTTTATAATACTGCTTTTTGTTGTAAGCGGTTATGAGCATTGTGTTGCTAATATGTATTATGTACCTGCAGGAATGATAGCAAAACTTAATCCGTTATATGTGAAAGATGCTATGGAGCAATATGGTTATACAGCACAGCAGCTTAGTACATTGAATATACCGAATTTTATATTTAATAATCTTATTCCTGTTACAATAGGTAATATTGTGGGAGGAATGGCATTCTTCGGAATACCGTTGATGTATATTAATGGTGTTGGTGGAAAGAAGGCGTGATACATATCTTAAAGTATATGGATACGGATTGATGATTTAGAAGAAAATATATTATTACCTATGATTATTCCTTTAGAAACCATTAAAGCATAGGAAGATGTGCAATAGAAGAATCACAGACGAACACAGACTTACGTATAATATGGACATGAACCAAAATCTGATAATATATTCCTGCAAGTTCCATTATGAAGATTAGCACCTGAAACATGGTGCTTTTTTCTTTACACAAAAATCACATGGTTTCAGAGAATATTATATCGGGGGATAAAAATGTTATCATCTACTACGAAAAAATATGAACATAAATGATGGGGCAAAATAGTGTATCGTCCAACTAGGTGATACATTTGCATCTGACAGCAACATGGTCGCAGAATATAGAGCAGAACCTATAAGAAGATATTATTTCTATTGATTATAGGCAGAAATATTAGGATTTCTGCTCATAAAGCGCAGATTTCATTGTAAATACCTATAAATGATGGAAAACCACATTATCTATAGGCAATCTTTAGCTTTCTGGCAAGGATAATGTCTGATTCGAGAGAAGAATGTATAGAAAATACCTATAAGCTGTCAGAATATACGACTACCTATAGGTATCATGACAAAAAAATCAGACAAGACACTTCTTCATCAATAATAATATGCCTATAAATCTTGAAATATAGATATTCTTATAGGAAATGTTTAACAACATTATAGTGGATTTATCCAATATATACTACTAAATCAGAGCCTTGAACGTTATTCAGTAACAGATTTCTTGGCAGAACAGCAAGTCTTAACCCGACATATGTCAATACGGATTTAATATCTTATGTTTCAGTTGGCATTGCGTGTGCAATAATATTGCAACTCATATATATAAAGCTGAAGCGTAGAGCATAAGAAAACACCTCTTAATCAGCAATATACATTCTGATTAAGAGGTGTTTTTCTTCGTCCATTATTAGTAAGTATACTCATGGCGAGGGCGATAATAAAATGCTTGAAGCTGACTGTTACGGTTATAGGTAACTGTATAACAATCGGCTGGTGCATCAGCATAAGTCTCAGGATTAACTCTGATAGTTATTGTCTGTCTGTGAGACTGTCCACTGTTACCGTGTTCTGCACTGGTATTATCCTGTCCTACCCCTTTGAGATTACTGATAGTCTGGACTGGGTACACTTTTGAATTGCGAATAACTCCATTTGCTGCAATAATCCCTCCTTGGACCTTATTTCAAAATGTTACTTCTACATTATATATCGGTCAAACGTGTTATATTATTACATTGAATTTCTTTATAAAAATGTATGATAGAGGAAGATAATATGCATGATGATGGAGATGTTTATATGGGAGAATACAAGCCCCCTTTTGCTATAAAACTCATGAAATGTGATGGATATATTAAAATGGGCTCATAAAATGTGATTACAGCGGGGAAATTCCCTCATAGTACTATAACAGAATAAAGATATATACAAAATGCCCCATTCTGGACTAATCCAGAGTGGGGCTTATCTTTACGCATAAGCAGTTAATGCTTAATTAATCAATCTCTTTTTTCTTGATTCTGTCAAGATAATCTTTAGTTTCCTTAGCAACTACACCGCTTAATGCTACAAGTGCTATAAGGTTAGGAATAGCCATAAGACCGTTAAATATATCTGCAATTGTCCATACCGCAGATACTGTCATATAAGGGCCGATGAATACGCAGAGGATATATACCCATCTGTATGCCTTAATACATTTCTTCTTACCATTAGTAAGGTATTCAAGGCAGCGCTCAGAATAGTAGTCCCAGCCAAGAATAGTTGTAAATGCAAAGAATACGAGGCATAACATAAGAATAAATGAAGCAACTCCATCAGGGAATGGAAGTCCTAACTGAAATGCTTTAGTTGTTACTGCAACACCTTCAAGCCCCATATCGTAAGCTCCTGTAAGAACAATTGCAATACCTGTAATTGAACAGATGATAATAGTATCAATAAAAGTACCTGTCATAGATACAAGACCCTGACGTACAGGTTCATTGGTACGGGCAGCGGCAGCGGCAATAGGTGCACTACCAAGACCGGCCTCATTAGAGAAGATACCTCTTGCAATACCATTCTGCATTGCAACGATTATTGAGCCTGCCACACCGCCTGTCACCGCCGCCGGATTAAACGCTCCGTCAATGATTGTTACAACTGCTGAAGGAACAGACTTGATATTGCATATTACAAGTGCTATACATATAACAAAATAGATTACAGCCATAAACGGAACTACAACCTGTGATACATTGGCAATTCTCTTAATTCCGCCAATAAGTACGAGTGCAACACATATACTGAGTATAAGTGATGCAATTACAACTGTCCATGAATATGTACCGATTCCCGGAATTACTACTGTCATCTGATTAGCAGGGTCGAAGAAATTATTAACTGCTGAAGCTATACCATTAACCTGTGAGAATGTTCCTATTCCAAACAGACCGACACAGATACCAAAGAAAGCAAAAAGCTTGGCAAGCCATTTCCAGTTCTTACCCATTCCCTTCTCTATGTAATAGAAAGGTCCGCCAAGAGAATGATTATTCTCGTCAACCACTCTGTACTTTACAGCAAGGAGACCCTCAGCATACTTGGTAGCCATACCGAAGAACGCCGCAATCTCCATCCAGAATAATGCTCCCGGTCCACCCGCACATATTGCAGTTGCAACACCTACGATATTACCGGTACCTATAGTTGCTGAAAGAGCCGTACATAATGCGCCAAATGACGATACTTCTCCATGTCCGTCCTCTTCGTTCTTAACCATCCACTTAAGTGCCAGCGGAAGCTTACGTATCTGAAGCAGCCCCATTCTAATTGTAAGATATATGCCTCCTGCAAGGATAAGCACCATAAGAGGGATGCCCCATACCATACCGTCTATCTTAGACAGTATCGTGTTAATCGACTGTAACATATTAATCTCCATTCCGCAGGCACAAAGTGCTGGAGGAACCGCGAGCCAAATATCAGATTTGGCTCTGCGATAGATGCTGTTTGTGGCGCCTGCTGCACAAACAGCCGTGTAAAAAATCAGATATCAATCTGATTTTTTACACTATCTCCATTCCGCGAATATTAAATCGCATTATATGATGTCGGGGTCAAAAGCCCCGACTTTGATACCTGTGGATTGTTCCGTGATTCGCACTCCCACAATCCTACCCACCTATGAGCAAGCTCATGTGGGTTTATACCTTTTGACCCTGGTATCATTATATAAAAATACATTTTAAAGTAAAATGAATTATTATTCAATATTAAATTATATTCTTTATGCCTTCAGTGAGACGCTTTGCGACCTTTACATTATTCATTGTATACAGGTGTACACCATCGACATCAGATGCAAGAAGCTCAATTATCTGGCTCTGGCAGTATGCCATTCCTGCATCAAAAAGTGCGTCTTTATTATCACCGTATTTGCGTATAAGCTTCCGGAAACGCTCAGGGAACTTAGCACCGCACATTGTTACCATTCTCTGAATCTGTGCCGCATTAATACATGGCATAATACCCGGAACAATAGGCACTTCAATCCTCGCCCTTCTGCAATCACTTACGAACTGAAGAAATGTGTCATTATCAAAGAACAGCTGTGATATGAGGATATCAGCCCCTGCATCAGTCTTAATCTTAAGATTGTTAATATCATCGACACGATTTCCCGTCTCCGGATGTACATCCGGATAACATGCTCCCGCTATACAGAATCTGTCTCCTGTAGTTGCCCTCAGATACTTAATAAGGTCACTGGCATGCGCAAAATCTTCCTTGGCAGGAACATCCGGGTTGCGGTCTCCTCTCAGTGCCAGAATATTCTCTATCCCTTCTGCCGTAAGCTCCCTTACAAATTCGTCTATCTCTGCTCTGTTATAGCAAAGGCACGTAAGATGCACAACAGGCTCTACATGATACTTTTCTTTTATCTTCCTGGCAAGCTGTATTGTCTTATTATTATTAGAGCTGCCTCCTGCTCCAAACGTAACACTTATGTAATCCGGTCTGCAGTCGCACAAAATCTCAAGCGTTGCGTCAATATTTTTAAAATCTTCCTCTTTTTTAGGTGGAAAAATCTCGAATGAAAGCGACTGTTTCTTATCATGATGTATCTGTGAAATCTTCAAAATAAACTCCATTCCGCAGGCATAATATGCTGTAAAAACCACAATCCAGACTTTATATACGGGCTTGCAGTATATGGCTATCCGTGGTGCCTGCTGCACCAATAGCTGCAATAACTATATTATTATACATTTACAACGGCAATCAGGCAACAAAAAAGGAAACAAAAAAATCAGGCACCGCCTGCACTGACGATACCTGATTCTTTATAGAGAGTCTATTATGATGTTAGCTGTTTTAATCTATTCTGCCTTAACAATTCTTCTCAGTGGCGGAATAATCTGTGCCGCAATGACAGCCTTTACAAGGTCGAGCGGAATAAACGGTACAAATCCCGCAAGGAATGCGGCACTTAAGCTCAGATGATTCTGAAGCATGAGCCACAACATTCCGAGTATGTCTATTATAAGCACTCCGACAATAGCTGCTGCCGTGTAGCGGATACGATTATATTTCTTACCTCTGATTAGTGGAAGTACAACTGCAACAACAAGGAATGTTGCTGTGTATCCGCCATATGGCCCTATTATGTAGCCAAAGCCTGAACCACCCGCTATAAATACAGGTACACCTAAGATTCCAAGGAGCATCCATACGAGTATTACAAGAAATGACTGTTCAAGCGGAAACAGCAGCGCCACAAGCAGAATCACAAAGTTAAGAAGTGTTATATGTGGATTGCTTGGAAGCGGAATCGGTATACTTGCATATGCTGACACGCTGAGTATTGCTGCAAATATAGCCATTGTCACAAGGGACTGCGTGCTGATGGCAGGTTTTTTATTAGTGGTCTTATCCATTTGTTTTACCTCACATATTTTCATGATAGTTCACAGTATACTAACCCGCCATGTAATTGTCAACCTATTATTTATTTTAGTTAACATTGCAATTGACATACGCTTCTGCGACATCTATAATATGTATGTCTTAGACCGTTAGTCTTAGACAGTTAGTCTTAGACAGTCAGTACCCTTATAATTGACAGATTTGGAGAAATATCAATAAATATGATTAAAGCAGATATGATTAATGAATTAAAAGATAAAGTTATTGACGGATATTCCATAAGCAGAGACGAAGCACTTCTGCTTGCGGATACTCCAGACAGCCGCCTTGATGAGCTGTGCCGCGCTGCCGATGAGATACAGCGTCACTTTTTTGACAATGACTTCGATATGTGTGCCGTCATAAGCGTAAAGGGCGGCCGCTGTTCTGAGAACTGCCGCTATTGTGCACAGTCATCATGTGCCCAGATTCCTGTTCCTGCGCACTCAATGATATCGCCCGATGAGCTCGCTGCCAATGCCCAATTACGTAACATTGACGGAATCAGGCATTACTGTCTTGTTTCAACCGGCAGACGTGTGAGTGACAGCGACATTGCCTATATCTGTGAAGGTATCAGCCGCATATGCCGTGATACACATCTTACAGTATGTACCTCTTTTGGTCTTCTTAAGCCGGACCAGCTTCGCAGGCTTAAAGAAGCAGGAGTTGCACGAATCCATAATAATCTTGAGACATCAAGACGTTATTTCCCGACACTCTGCACAAGCCACACCTACGATGAAAAGATTGCAACAATCCGTGCAGCCCGTGAAGCAGGTCTTGAGGTATGCAGCGGTGGTATATTCGGTGTTGGTGAGACGACGGAAGACCGCATTGATATGGCTCTGACGCTGCGTTCGCTTGATGTACAGTCAGTCCCTGTCAACATGCTCGATCCTGTTCCCGGAACACCTTTTGGAGAGACACCGGTTCTTACACGTGATGAAGTACGCCGCATAATCGCAGTCTACCGGTTCATACTGCCAAGACAGTACATACGTCTTGCTGCCGGACGCGATTACCTTAGCGACAGTGGCTTTTCATGTTTTCATTCAGGCTCTAATGCAGCAATTACCGGAGATATGCTCACCGTTAAAGGCATTTCCATAGATGAAGATATCAACACAATAAAAAAGATGGGGTACCGCATGTAACCGTCTCATATAATACTACTGCCTGTTATAGTATCTTATACCGCTGTCCGGCTTAAAATATGTCCTTATATAGCCGTCAGCTGATACAACTACAAATTCGTTCGTGCTTTCAATATAATATACATCATCTCCATCTTCAGCTTCTGTCTTGTGAAGTGCCTCTGAATTCAGGACGACTGCCGCTGCTGCACTCTGATACTCTTCCGGACTGGCAAATCCCATCTCCCTGCCATGCTTCTTATAGTGCTCCTCCAAAAGCCTCCGGCTTCTGAAAGTAAGATGCTGCGATATCTTTACATTACCTGCCGCTGTCTGTGATTCGTCACTCTGTGTCAGGGTGCTGCTGACAGCTGATGTATCCGTATTGTCAAGGAGTTCTGCACCGCAGCCCGCTACTGCAAACATCACCAGCAGACCGGCCATAATTAATATCCTGCGTATATGTCTCATATAATATAACCTCTCAATCTCTCTGCCCGACATAGCTCCTGTCTGACATTTTAAACATATCTATATCATTTTCCCGTCACCAAAAGAAATGGCTTTTTCACATTCCAATAACTTTTGCAATTGTTTAACCGCATTTGACTTTGATGCTGTTATTGGCATTATTTCCATTTTTTGTATTTATCATAGAATGGCTTCAGTTTACCGGCCTCATCAAATTAATTTCTCCTGTGATATCTTAAGGCGTCGGATTCGGCACAATCAACTGAATTTCCCACCAACTCTTCATATTTTAGCTGATAAGCAATAAGTCTGGGTATATATTCCGGAGGAGTTCTTCTTGCTGCTTCCCAGTCCTCTAATGTACGAACAGGAATGCCAGTATGCTCAGAAAACTCTTTGCGTGACATTCCTATACTTTCTCTTAATTCTTTTATCTTCTTAGCTAAATCCATATTACCACCTCGTATTGCGTGTTTTTATAATTATAACACAGAGCAATGCAATACGCAATGCGTGGAATTGGCTTTTTATACCCTGAAACTATGCGCTTACTTACAGGCAAAAAGGCCCCATAGCAGCACCTTCTCCGCACTTTTTCATTCAATGTATAAGCAGGTCATTTTTCGATACCCCTTTTGTATAACACTAAAATAGGGGTATCGTATTTCACAACTCCCCTATAATCCATTTTATGCAATATGCTTTATTTCAATTACATACTTTTCTTTTAACTTTGAACATCTATTCTGCGCAATGATTCCTTCATGCTGCAATCTTCCAGCTACAATTCCCGGATGTATTCCTATGCTTTTTGCAAATTCAACAATTTCATCATCTGAAGTATATTTTGTTGGAGCCAGTCTTTTATAATCTGCCGGTGGAATCAAATAGTTCATTGCAAACTTATCTGCTTCAATTTCCAATTTATTATTAATATCCTTCATTTCTTCAACTGTGCTGCTAATAAATACAGTTTTTATTTTTTGCTGCAGTACGTGTTTAATTTCATGGAATAATGAGAACCAGAATTTATCTGCATCTAACCCTCTATTATTCATTGCAAGTACTACTCTATCCTCTGATACCCATTTAACAGCACCATTCACACCTGAATTTTTCAAATGTGGTAACAAGACAAAAGCGACTCCACATTCAGCAAAAATTTCACGCATTCTTGGAAGGAATTCTTCCGGCTTTTTAACCGTCATCCCCCTAAGTTCTGGCAGATAACCTTTTAGCCTCTCTGCATTATATGGCTTGGTTTCAATACCTTTTGAGATATTTACCGTAATAATGGAAAGGACAAACAATGCTTTGAGAACACCTTTCGTCTTCAATGAAAGCAATGAAAGTAAGAAGATGGCAACAGTAAGTGTGGCTGTAATAAGTGGAGCAAAATTTGCATACATCACCGGCTACAAACTGTGATAATCAAAAATAAACACATTTGCCGATATTAAAGAAAGGAAGCCCCCTTTTTGGGGGCTTCCTTTCTTGTTTACTCCACCGATCAACGGCTCAATATTAAAAAATCTCGGAAACCAAGAACGCTACAACATAGCAGATCGGTTGGTGTATCATGTAAATAATAAGCGAATGTTTCCCTAAAAAGTTAATACCTGGAACTTTCCCTTTTCCAAATAGCCGGTTAATCAGCCCCTTTTCCTGTAAGAAACTGTACAGGAAATATCCTGTTGCAAATAAGAAAATCCATGGGAGCAACGGAAAATAGTCGGTAGATGAAAAGCCAGTTTGCAGAAATCCAATATAAGCTAATACCGATTTCAACCATGTAACATTCAGCAAATTATCAGATAGTTGGATAGGGTCTTGCTTCGTCCAACTTCTGAGAATGAGGAATAGCACAAAACTAACGCTTACCCCAACCCCAGCCGGGATTTTTTTCAGAACCTTATCCAGTAAAATCCATATCAAAATACAGCTGCCGATAAGCGTTAGAACACCGAAGCGCACCCGATCATTGGAAAGAACTATGGCGGTAACGAGCGAAACGACCACACCACCACCAAACGCCCACAATCCCCTTTTCATGTGTTTTTTTCCTAAATGCCAGCTGAACCCAGCTAGCAAAATAAAAGTCCAGCAAATGGATTGCTGCCAAATATAGGCACCGTGGGACTTATACCATGGAATATCTGCATTATACAGATAAACTAAATCCCATAAGAAATGATACGAAATCATTTCAATAATGGTTATACCTCTTATCAAATCAATAAACGGTAAACGCTGCTTTATTTGCGTTGTTTCCAGCAAAATTTCATCACCCCTTTTATTTACTCCAAAATCGGCTCCACCAGCTCCGGGGCGGCTCTGCCGGAGCTACGCAATCCTCAATCTGCTGCGGCTGCATCTGAGCAAGCTGTAAACGCTGCGCCTGATCTGCCAGTACCGCTATTCTCTCGGCCTGTTCCCGGCTGTGCTGCCGTTCCTTGGATAGCTCCGCTTGTAGTGCTACTATCTGTTCATTCTTCGCTTGCAGCTCCCTTTCCAATATCTCATAAAGGCGGTTTTGACCGTCAACGGTTGTCGTCAGCCCCTGTAAACCGGTTGATAGTGGTTCACGCTTCATTTTTTTGAAAACTGCTTGCTTAGAAACACCGATTTCTTCCGCTATTTCTTTGATCGTCTTGCTCACCCATAGCCAAACGGTGTAAGGCTAAAGTATGAGAATGTTTCTTTTACTCTTTCTGTTGGAGATGTTGCAAAAATACAAACTGCTCCCAAGGGTAATAATTCTAACACTATTGTTAAAGCTGGCAAAACCGCTAAGCAGACTTTCTGCATGTTGTATATCTCCTTTACAAATTCCGAATTTTCACACTTCGTCAACTAATGTTTTTTCTTCTCTATAAAGCAAGGTCACA
>OGOP01001184.1_pt1 | contig 19594 bp, 19 predicted proteins | sample 1552591 | NCBI WGS metagenome assembly OGOP01 (sample SAMEA2580120, study PRJEB22360) | human gut metagenome | biome: human gut; feature: human-associated habitat; material: faeces | place: Denmark | collected 2008/2010 | reverse complement strand
AGTTGGCTACCCGCGTGATGCTCGGTTTGCCAGTAGAGAAGCCACACAAGAACCTTTTCGATCTCGACTATGTAGGTATCAAGGCATCTCAGTTCAGCTTCAACCGTCTGCAGAAGGCGGACCCAGTATTGGGTGTGGATATGAGCAGTACAGGTGAGGTAGGTTGCTTGGGCGACGATACATCTACCGCCCTCTTGAAGAGTATGCTTTCTGTGGGTCATCGCATTCCAGCCAAGAACATCCTGCTTTCTACAGGTTCTGCCAAGCAGAAGGTAGATTTGCTCGATGCTGCCCAGATGCTGGTTAAGCATGGTTACAAGCTGTATGCAACTGGTGGTAGTAGCAAGTTCCTCACCGAGAACGGCATTGAGAACACTCGTGTGCTCTGGCCATCAGAGGAGGAAGAAGGCGGTGCACCAAAGGCTTTGGAGATGCTCCATAACCACGAGATTGATATGGTAGTGAATATTCCGAAGAACTTGACCAGCAGCGAGTTGAGCAATGGTTACAAGATTCGCCGTGCTGCCATCGACCTGAACGTGCCATTGATTACCAACAGCCGTCTGGCGAGTGCGTTCATCTATGCATTCTGCACCACCAAGCTTGAGGATATCGACATCAAGGCTTGGGGAGAGTATAAATAATGTTTAGTGATTATTTATTAGTGATTAAGAATTGACAGTTAAGTCATTCTTGATGATTCCCAATAGAAAAATCCCTGCTGTAGGAAAGGCTTCCTATGGCAGGGATTTTTTGTTTGAACAAAAAAACGTGAAAACTTTGGTTGTTTCAAAATTAAATCGTAAATTTGCACAAAAACTATAATAATGAAGAGTTATGGAAGAAAAATTATCGACTATATATTTAAGAGATGGACGGAACGCCCTGCAATATAATAGGCACTGAGATGGCGGCTGCGCAGAGTGAATTGTCATCACTTGTAAGCTAGCTTACAGGCGATGAGTATGCTATCCAAGGCTGTTAATCGCCAAATGCTTGCATTATATTATGGTATAGGCAAGTATGTGTCGGACAATACTCGCACAGGAGCTTGGGGAACTGGAGCCATCGAGACTATCAGCGAACAACTGAGAAGAGAACTGCCAGGATTGCGTGGCTTTTCACCTGCAAGCATAAAGAAAATGCGTATTTTCTATGAGCAGTGGAGTAAATTAATAAATCGTTCGCCAATGGCGAACGATTTGCAAACGTCTGAAAAACAAGATGTACTGCAGGCAAATGAACTGCTTTCTGTAAATCGTTCGCCATTGGCGAACGATTTGGATTGGCATGAATTTATGTCGTTAAGTTTTTCACACCATTATGAGATTCTTGCCAAGACAGAAACATTGGAAGAGCGTGCTTTCTATATACATCAGGCTGCGACCTTGCGTTGGGATAAATATACACTTCGCAACAATTTGAAGGCTGACCTCTTCCATCATCAGTCACAGATGCCAAACAATTTTTCCACAACTATGCCGTCCACTCGTTATGCAGCCAAGGCTATATCGATGTTCAAGGATGACTACTTGCTCGACTTTATCAATGTGGAAGAACTTGGTGAGCGAGACCCACAGGACATTGATGAGCGTGTCATAGAGAACTCGATAGTGTCGAATGTCAAGAATTTCATTTTGACGTTTGGTAAGGACTTTACCTTTATGGGCAACCAAGTGCATATCGACAAGTTCGGGCATGAACATTATGTGGATTTACTGTTCTTCAACAGAGAGTTGCAGAGTCTGGTAGTGTTTGAGTTGAAGAAGGGAGAGTTCAAACCAGCCTATCTTGGTCAGTTGGCAGCATATATCCGTATGCTCAATGACGATGAGCGCAAGCCTCATGAAAATCCTACAGTCGGCATCGTGCTTTGCTGCGATGCTGACAAGACGTATGTGGAGTATCTTCTTCAAGACTACAATCAGCCAATGGGAGTGGCTACCTATCAGGTGATGCCTGAAAAACTCAAAAAGGTATTGCCTCCTGAGGATGAGATGAAGAAATTGCTTTTTACAAAGTGCGATAATAAAGAGGATAAGAAGGGATAAATATGAATGAATTGACAATCAGTGATTTGAAGATTTGGAAATCACGATTTCCAAATCTTGCTTGGACGCATATTTTCAAGACATTTGTCCTATTTGGTACCAAGTAATACTGAGAGGGCATGTTTTTGACCTGCCTATAAGCAAAAATGCAATCATGAGGCCATTATTAACAAAACTTCCACCATTATGATACCAAGAATTAAGAAAATGTCAGTTCTAGATGACTATATCCTTTTTGTTGAATTCGATGATGGATATAAAGTGTTGTACGATGTGAAGGATGACATCAAGACGCTTCCTTCGTTTCGTGCATTAGTGGATGTATATGACCTTTTTAAAGATTGACGGATATGCCGATGCTCCAAGGGATATGCTGCGAGAGATGAGTTTATGGAGTGGGGGTATAGCTTTGTTAGTAATAAATAACTTTACAAGTTAAAATTGGTGGAAAAATCTCTTAAGAGAAACTTTCTTTTTCCTTAAGGAAAAATATATTTTCCCTTAAGGAAAAAAATAAAAACCCTTAAGGGAAAATTCTCCTTCTCTTTTTTCCCCATTTTTCGGGCGTTTCCGCCTGATTCTCTCTTTCTTGAATATTATTTACATGAATGTGGAGAGCATTGCTCGCATCCGTATGCAGTTTGTGCGTCATCACGCAGTGGTGGTCAAGATATCCCGCTCTTCCGATTTCCTGGAAGTAGCCTGATATCTGTATGAGGAGCAGAAGTGCTGAATTCAAGAAAAAATCCCACGATTTTCTTGCTCAATAAGAATAAAAACCTTATCTTTGCAGCAGACTTAGAAGAAAACCGAATATCTCGGAACAAACAAGTGATAAATGATAAGGAGACAATTTTATGAAACAGATTGAGGAAAGATACATCAGCCTGCTGACCGATTTCGGCTTCAAGCGAATTTTTGGAACGGCAATGAACAAGGATTTGCTCATTTGCTTTCTCAACAGCCTGTTTAATGGCAGACAGGTTGTGAAGGATGTGTCGTATCTGAATCCGGAGCACGTGGGAGATGTCTATACCGACCGAAAGGCCATCTTCGACGTGTATTGTGAAGGAGAAAACGGCGAGAAATTCATCGTAGAAATGCAGAATGCCTATCAAACATATTTCAAGGACCGCTCACTCTTCTACTCGACTTTCCCTATTCGTGAACAGGCTCCCAAGGGTAGTGACTGGGATTTCAAGCTCAATCATGTCTATACTGTTGCCCTGCTCAACTTCAACATGAACGAGGATGCCTTCGATAAGGAGAAAATCCGCCATCATGTACAGTTGTGCGATACAGCTACCCACAAGGTATTCTATGATAAGCTGGAGCTTATCTATGTAGAGATTGCCAAGTTCGACAAGACTCTGGAAGAATTGGAAACGCTATATGACAAATGGCTTTATGCGCTGAAGAACCTCTATAAGCTTACCCAGCGCCCGAAAGAGCTGTGCGATAAGATTTTCGACCGTCTCTTTGAGGAAGCCGAGATCGCCAAGTTTACCCCGCAGGAAATGAGGGAGTATGAAGCAAGTAAGATGGCATATCGTGACATCAAGAATTCCATTGATACTGCGAAAAGAGAAGGTAAAATAGAAGGTAAAATAGATGCTAATACAGAAACTGCCCAACGTTTGCTGGCTATGGGACTTTCTGCAGAACAGGTTGCTAAGGCAACTCTGCTACCTTTGAAAATCATTGAGAATCTTCGTAACTCATAAAAAAGCGTATTACTGAGTATCTAATAATTAAAGTTCTTCATTGTATATTCTGCTATTTGATAATATCACTCTTTTAGCAAAGTTAACACAAAATAATTGTATGTCTCGCTAATTATCTGTATTTTTGCGCATAATCTTTTAAAGAATCAAAAAACTAAGAATATGGCAAGAGCAACAGGTTCAATCAATTATTTGGAGCATCGCACGCCCTTCAAGGACGAAAGCGGTAAGTATCAGATACATCCGATGTTTGTGAAGCGGGATATCGTTGACCAGGAGAAGATGGAGAAACGTGTTCGCGATCATTGTGCAATGAATGTTTCCTCCTTTATCTCTGCATTGGAAACGCTGGAGGATGAAACGCTTTATGCCTTGGCTGACGGCAACGAGGTGAGGGTAGGTGATATGTTTATCGTCAAGCCTAAACTGGGCGTGGTGAAGCATAAGGATAAGGAGGGAAATGAATGGAAGAAGACCTATCATGAGGGCGACTTGATTCCAGCCAACGAGGTGGATATCTGCGGTTTGGAAATTCAGCCCACGAAGGAATTCCTGGAAAGATTGAAACGTCGTTCTAACGGTTGTAGTCGCCAGTATTGGAATGTGAAATTTGCTCCGAAGGAGGCGGATCAGGAGTTTGCCGACATTGTGGAGATTTGCCAGCAGCAGGGATATATCACGGTGAAGGATATGATTCGCAAATTCGGTGTCACCCGCTATCATGCCAATAAGGTATTGAATGATCTCTGTGAGGAACCGGCAGCCAGAATGTATGCTACCAAAGAAGGTCCTGTTACGATCTATCGTTTGAGAAAGAAGGAATGATGATAGGAAGTTGAAGTAAACGGCTTTTGGGGTCCAAGTAAGTATCTTGTCGGGTGCAATCAAGTATCTTCCCAACTGTTGCTACTAGGCTCAGCACCTCTGCCGAGCCTAGTCAGCAGGTCTGCTGACTGTAGTCAGCACCTCTGTCGAGCTTAGTGGCAACCCCTTGTTATCGTACAACTATACACCTTTTAGTTGTACGACCATAATATGATGATACTTCCATGATACATTGATGATACTTTTTGCCCCATTTTTCAAGAAGTGTCATTGATGTTAAGTTGTTAATCATCAGAAAGATAACTGGTATTTTGAGGAAGAAAATGAGACTATGAGGCTTTTTTCGCAGAAAAAACTTATGTTGATAAGATGCAGAAGATGCTTTATGAAAACGTACAAATTACGTACAGGCGAGGAGCCTGTGAGATTTAATGTCTTGTTGTAGCTGCTTTGGGTTTTATATATGCTTCAGGTTGGGTGTTATGCTTCATTTTCGCTTCGGAAATGATGCATTTTTATGTTGTAGAGCATCTAAAACAAATTTATCTGTATTTTGTTGAATAAAGATGCTTTAGTTTCAAAAATAATTATTATCTTTGCAGTTGCATTTTCTTGCAGAAAGCCCAAAGGGCCGAGCGGGTGGGTGTACTTTTATGGAATAGAGCGTTTGCTTACGCTCATCTGCGCAATCGTAAACTTCGCAACTTTACTAGCTGTTAGCAGGTGTGGCAATGAGTGAATGCTCACGGTAGGTGTATTTTTTATCCTGCTGCGAATCGATGTATATATACTGTAGCTCTATGTTATGGTATCATGTACGTCATACATATTCGTATGCGGAATTTCATATACCATAGCGTGGGCTTTCTGCATTGTCCGTCTCAACAGCAAGGGCAGTGCGAAGGCCTACGATTGGGGATGGACGAGGCGAATCCCCACGCTTTCTATTTTGTAGGAGTTTAACAATAAGAACATGTAATCTTCTGGTTTGGGGGTCATCAGAATAAAAATGAGACTGTTGGTTTCTGAGAAACTGTAATGAAAGCAGAAATTAAATCACAAAGAGTACGAAATATAATAGACGAACTCAAGGACCAGTATCTTGAGGAAGACAGATGTGTGCGTCCTTGGATAATCGGTTTTTCTGGAGGTAAAGACTCTACCGTTCTGCTTACACTTACATGGCTAGCTTTAACCGAACTTAAAGATGAAGGGATAAAACTAAAGAGAAATATTTATGTCGTTTGCAACGATACGATGGTGGAGAATCCTGTTATCGAAGAGTATGTTGTAAAAGTGTTGGATAAAATAAAGCGTGCTGCCAAAGAACAACAACTTCCAATCTCTGTTGCAACGACAACTCCTGAGCTAGAAGATTCTTTTTGGTGTTGTGTTATAGGCAAAGGTTACCCTGTGCCTAATAATTCTTTCCGTTTTTGCACGGAAAAAATGAAAATAAAACCGACATCAAAGTTCATTACAGACCAAGTCGCTGCAGATGGAGAAGCAATCGTGTTGGTTGGTACTCGTTTATCTGAGAGCCAACAGCGAGAGCGTTCCATCAAACGACATGAGATAAAAGGACATAGACTTTCAAAGCATCCACTAAATCCAAATACCTTTACATATGCACCAATCAAAGAATTGATGTTGGAAGAAGTGTGGTGGATAATAAACACAATACCATCTCCATGGGGATTTGATAACCAAATTTTGTTTCAAATCTACTTGGATGCTTCGGCAGATGATTATGAATGCCCTACTGTTGTAACAGATGATAGTCATAGAAGTTGTGGCCAAAGTCGTTTTGGATGCTGGATTTGTACAGTTGTAAAAGAAGACAAGTCTATGACATCTTTAATCAAAAACGGTATAACATGGATGAAGCCATTGTTGGATTTTCGTGACAGCTTGGTAAACAATAGAAATGTCTCGGAATATCGTTGTGAAACTCGTAGAAATGGGCAACGTGCGGTGGATGAGACTGGGCACAATATGGGTAACTATACAATGGAGTATAGAATCCAGCTTCTGAGAGAATTGCTTACAGTGCAAAAAGATACGCAAGACCATCGGGCAAGTATAGACTTGATAACAAACCAAGAGTTGATTGCGATTCAAGTTATTTGGTATCGAGATGGAAACTTTACGACAACGGTAAATGATATATATAATGAGGTGTATGGGTATAACCTTCCAAATACTTCGATAGGATTGGGAGAAAGACTGTTGCTGGAAAAAGCCTGTCAGGTAAATCCCGCTCACTATAAATTGATACAGGAGTTGTTGGCATTGCAAAAAAGTAAAGTGTTGCTAATGCGTAAATATGGCTTGTCTACAGATTTGGAAACACGCCTTACTTCATTTATAAAGGAGAACGAAAATGATTATAAGTAAAATAATATTGAATAATTATAGGCTTTATCAAGGAGTAAACGAGATAGAGTTCAAAGTGAAGAAAGGAAAAAATATTTACCTAGTTTCTGGGGAAAATGGATTTGGTAAAACCACGTTTCTCCATTCTCTAATTTGGTGTCTTTATGGTCGTTTGATAACAGAGGTTGAGACTGAGGTTCGTAAAGATATTGTCAAGACTGGCTATAAGGAATTCTTGAAAGGTAACTTTAATCATGATGTTCGAGGCAAGTTTGAAGAACTTGATACAAACGTTGTGACGGAGATAAAAAAGCATGGATATACGACGGATACAGAGTATGTTCGTGAATTTTCAACATATTCTGTTACTATTGATTTTGCAGAGGTCGTAATACCATCTTTGCCATGTACGTCTATTCGTATAGTTCGTTCATACGATTATTTGCTTGAGTCAGAATCTGTAGATATATTTATAGATGGGGTTAAGAATGAACTTACTAAAGAGATAGGCCCCGATGTCTTTATCAATGATTTTATCTTGAATAAAGACATTGCACGTTTTTTCTTTTTTGATTCTGAGCAAATCGTTGCTTTGGCAGAGACTAGTACGACGACCGAGCGCCGTAGATTGGGATCTGCTTATAATGAGGTGCTTGGTGTTCGCAAGTATGAAGATTTGAAAAGGAATTTAGAGAACATGCGTCTTCGCTTTAGAAAAAAGTCTTCTGATGCGGCGAATAGAAATCGCCTTATGACTTTGTTGGATGAAAAGAAACAGTTGCTGCAGGCAATAGCGGATAATGGTAATTTGTCAGATAAGATAGAAGCAGAACTTCAAAATCTTCATAAGAAAAACGAGGAGTTGCAGTTGCGCTTGATGAGAGAGGGAAATGGGGCTACTATTCAGGAAATCAAAAAGATAGAGGAAGTTATCGGACTGACCAAGAAGAAGAATGAAGAATATAAAAAGCAATTGAAGCAATTTATAGATTATGCTCCATTTGCCATGGCAGGAACTTTGTTTAAAGATACAAAGGTTGAGTTGGAAAAAGATTATCTGCAAAATAAGGCTAATGTAAATTTGCTAAGTACCAATTCAATAGTTTCAGATATTACGTCAGATTTATTGTTGATGGTTAATGGTATTTCTATGGATGCAGATGTTTCGTTACAGCTCCAGCAGCAAATACAAAACATATTGTCAAAATATAGAAAAGAAGCTAGTGATGAACAGCCTTTGTTGACCATGAACGATGAGGATTATGAGGAGTTTATGGCTATTTATAGCTATGTAACAACAACTTATAAGATTGAGTTCGAACATTTGGCAGATGATTATAAGAAGAACAAGCTGATTCTCGAAAGAAACTCTCGCCGATTGTCCAATATCCAATCTAAAGAAAAGGATGAGTTGATAAAAGAGGTAAGAAAAGCTAAAAATGAAGTAGAAATCAAAATACAGAATAAAGAGCAAGAAATAAGGCAATGTAAAGAAAGCTTTGGAGTCTTAACTCAAAAAATGGCCACAGTAACAAAGCAAATAAGTGAACTCAGCAAGATTGTTTGCTTGGATGATAGCTCTGAAAGAAAGGATAAATTGGCAGAACAACTTATAAGGGAATTATCTGCCTTTTTGGTTTCTTTGAAGCAAGAGAAGAAATTTTCATTGGAAAGACGGATCAAGGCTATCCTGAATAGTTTGATGCATAAGGAAGACTTTATAGGAAAGGTTGAAGTGCAGATAGAGGGCGATGATATGGACATTAGTCTTTTTTCTGTAGAAGGTGTTGAGATTCACAAAGATTCGTTGTCAAAAGGTGAACAGCAGCTTTATGCTACTTCTATATTGAAGGCTTTGGTTGATGAGAGTGGGATACAATTTCCAGTGTTCATAGACAGTCCTTTGCAGAAGTTTGACAAGAGTCATGCTTCAAAAATAATAACGGAATTCTATCCTCAAATATCTAAGCAGGTGATATTGTTCCCATTACTGTACAAGGAACTGACTGCGGAAGAATATGAGGTAATGAAGCCATTAGTTAACTCTACCTATTTGATAAAGAATGATACAATTCATTCTTATTTAGAGAAAGTAAGTATTGATAGTTTTATAGAGGAGGCATCATAATGTTCAATCAGATAAAAACAAGTGCAAAAAATAAAGAAGTGGTAACTGTGTTGACTCGCAAATTTGGGTTGGGTGCGGAGAATGTTATAGCAAGAATAGCTATTGTATATTCTTTACAGAAGGGGACACGTTTTCTTCCAACAGATACAAAGGATTCTGGAGGTAAGGAATATACTAAAAGCGTGTTATTCGGAAATATGTATCCCATGTATGCCGCTTTGATGTGTAAATATTACCGAATACGTATGTCGGATAAGGACTTGCCACGCTATTTCAAACTGCATTTGGATGATGGCTTGGAAAAAATCATGCAGGATGTTAAGGATAATCCTAATCTTGTGGGTTATGATTATTTGTTTGATAAAATTCATCTTGGATTAGAAGCAATATGCTAAAGGCGCATAACATATCATTTTTGAGATTATTGACTGTGGGTTACATATCCTCAGAGACTTACCATGCAGTAAAAGAATATGGTACAATAGGTAATTTTCCGATAGAAGACTTTGATACTTTTCCTGAAGAGTGTCAATATGAAATTAAGAAACTATTTTTTGATGAGAAGATTGCTTTGACGATAGCTCTTTTGGAAGAAGCTGATAGAGATTTGGAAGAAAACAAAGGTGTTGTCATGCAGGTACTGAATGATGTCGTAGCTTTGATGAATGCGAATGATTTCATCATCCAATTAGGTAAAAAACGATTTATTACTGATTATGCTTTTTGTTCACGAGAAATGCTGAGGGGAAGTTATGCAGTCTCAATTCATAACTATGCTGATGTGGTGCGCTTTGTGAATCGTTTTAGATTGGCATATCAAGCAAGACTTGTAAGCCAAGATGATGTCGCATTCGTTGATAGTTGTTCTGCAAATGAAGTGGATGGTAATCAAGGTACTGAAGGGGGAACAGGCTTTGTGGGTAAAGACCGAATTGTTATTGAAAGCAATGCCTTGTCAGAGCAAAATAAAGAACTTAGTTATGGAAAATATATCCAATTTTTGTATAGTTTGAATAAGGAGCAATTTGTTCCTTATGAAGCATTTATGATGTCGCAAGAGTTTAGCCCAAGGACCATAAATTGCATTCGTAATATTGGCATTCGTAATTTTTATGTAAATTATTTGTTTGCTTCACAAGTAAAATTGTTGACTATAAGAAATTTTGGAAAGAAGTCTTATTTTGAGCTAGAAAATGTAAAGCAAGACTTGATAGATTATGTGATTAGGTCTTGTCAAGATCCTCAGATTGTAAAAGTCTGTGAAATAGAAGAGAAAAATGTTCAAAAAGTAAAAAAACGTACATTGAAAGAAATTGCAGGTGAGGATAAGTATCAACTGATTGTAGCAAAATATGATGAACTTCTACAAACTTCTTCATTAAGTGTGCGTGCAAGGAATGGAATCTGCAGTTATGAAGGTGATTTCATAGAAGACTTTGTGCATTCTCATAAGGATGTAAAGCACTTGAGTAAGATAGGTCGAAAAACGGCAGGTGAAATACAGGGCTTCGTAGATGAATTTCAATCATATATAGATGAAATCATAGGACATGACTTTTCTGATGAAGAAAAAAGTTTGTTGTTGATGAAGTCCAAATATGGTAATTTGGTAGATGAGTATGCTTGTGATTTTTATTCAGAAAATGGGTCACTTCCGATGTTTCATATAGTAGAAAATATACTAAAAGAAGAGCAGAAATATAATAATAAAATTCAATTCTTGAATTATCTTGTGCCTATGTTAAAAGGAGGAATACCATTGACATTGGAACAAATTGCTGAGAAGTGTAATTTGACTCGTGAACGAGTTCGCCAAATATGTACAAAGGGAATTGGGTATATGTATAGAGGAATAAAACCCAAAAAGTGTGATAATTTGTATTACAATAAGGTTGTGTCCCAGACAGAAGATTGGGCTTATCTTACGGATAAATTTAAAAATGAAGTTGTTATAAAATCAAGCTCCGTAGAAGAAATGTTGAAACAGGAGAATTGTAATCTTACAGTTTCTATAGGCTTGTTGATAATGCTGAGAATCTTTGATGGACAGTATTGTGTCGTTGGTAATAGACCATACGATATGAATACTCGATCTAAGTCTTCGTGGAATAATAGCTTTGTGGTAAAAAAAGAGTTGGTTGAGGCTTTTGACTTTGATGATATGCGTTGTACTTTGGAACGTTATTTCGAGGAACATGATGCCGAAGAACAAATATGTCAAACTGCCGAAGAGCTTTTGCTGGATTTCTTTATGTCATCTTGGAATATGTTTGAAAGTTCTGAAGTGGAAGCGGTCGGTACTGTTGTTTCTGAAATTCTGATGCAGGAATATGGACTGATTCCAGATGAAGAGCTTCATTTTTTGATACAGGGACATAAAACCTTGACGGCAGCAGATGTGTTGTTTCGTGTTTTAACAGAAAAGTATGAACCAATGACAGTGGATGAGCTATATGACATCTTGCAAACCAAATACTCTTTTAAGTATAAATCCCCAGCAAGTATACGAGGAATCGTGAACTCCGATGCTCGCTTATGTATGGTTGGTGTGGATAATCTGGTGGCATTAACTGAATGGGAACATATAAAACTCGGTAGTGTGCGTGAAATAATAGTACAATATTTGGAAAAATTTGACGAGCCTAAGCCTGTGCATGACATAGTTGGATATGTGTTGCGTTATCGAGATACAACAGAGAATAGTATTCGTTCAACGATGTATAGCGGTCCTCAGTTTCGACAATTTGATAATGGTTATTTTGGATTGGCTGATAAATCTTATCCCGATGAACATCTTTATGCGCAGTCTCTTGAATTTAAAGAGCGGGTTAAAGAGATGGAATGTTTCTTGATACAGAAAAAGCATTTTCCATTTGCTTCATCAGAAGACAATTCTGAGATAAATCTACGCCAATGGTGGCTTCGGAATAAGAGCAGTGATTCGCTAAATGATGTTCAGCAAAATGAAATCAAGAGAATTCAAGATACTTACTGGTATTTGCCTACAGACAAGAGGGAAGTAAGGTGGTTTTCCTCCTTTAATCAGTATCGGGAGTTTGTGCAGGAGCATGACAGAAGACCATCTTGCTATATTGAACGAGAAAAGTCCTTGGCAGAATGGTTTGCCAAAACTCAAAAGGAGTTTGTTGACGGTGAACTTTCAGAAAATGAAGAAAAAGTGTATTTACATTTATGTAAGATTTTATAGTTATGTTGGCAGATAAGACATTTCATTATAGCTATTCACAAATAGATGAGCATAAACCTGCGGAGTTTTGCTCGCTTGCGTTGAAGAATAGTTTGAGGTTAGACTTGGGGTTGGGCTATTTTAGCTCAGCAAGTTTTCATGTGCTGGCAAATGGTATGGCACAATTCATCGTTAATGGTGGAAAGATGAACCTCTATATTAACCAGTATATATCAGAAGAGGACTATGGTCTTTTTAAAGGAAAGTATGACAACTATTTTGATAAAAGGTTGGTTAGCTCTTTGTTGGAAATGCAGAAGACTTTTAGTCAGAGAGATGAGCATTTTTTCCAATGCCTTGCATATCTGATTCAATCTCAGAGAATCAATGTCAAAGTCATAGTTTTTGTAAATGGTGGCTTGCCACATGAAAAGTATGGAATTTTTGCAGATGAATATGGAAATAAAATCTATTTTTGTGGTTCGATGAATATGACCGCCAATGCATTGCTGGATAATTTAGAGACGATAGAGTGTACTTGCTCCTGGATGGGAAAAGATAGCATGGATAAGGTTGACAATATGGAGGCGCATTTCTTAAAAGTGTGGAATGGGAACTGCGAGAATGTCCATGTATATGAAGCAAAGGAATTTTGTAATGAGATTGTTTGCACATACTCAGGAAAGGATCCAGAACAACTATTAAAGAGAGAAAAGGAATTTGTCGATGCTTGGCAAAGAGAGAATGCTGTTAGGACAATAAAAGTTCCGCATTTCCCAATAAAATACAAAGAAGGAGCAAGACCTTATCAAGAAGAAGCTTATCTAGCCTGGATAGCTAATGGCAAAAAAGGTATATTTGCTATGGCGACAGGTACAGGAAAAACGGTAACTTCCTTGAATTGTGCTTTACATGAATATCAAGTAGATGGCTATTATCATTTGTTGATATTAGTGCCAACTCTTGACCTCGTAGAACAATGGAAGGAAGAGTTGAAGGCTTTCGGCTTTAGAAAGATACTGGGTATATCTTCTTTAAATGCTTCATGGAGAAAGGAAATGTTGGAAAATGTTTGCAAAATTCAAAGAGGAGGACATGTTGATTTTTGTATAGTATCGACTTATGATTCTTTTGTGAACAGGGATTTCCAGTCCATGTTGTCAAAAATGTCCGATACAATGCTATTGATAGCAGACGAGGCTCATAATATTGGTGGTAGAAGAGTTAAGGCTTGTTTTAAGGAATTAACGATAACAAAGCGCATAGCTCTTTCTGCTACTCCTGAGCGTATTTATGATGAGGATGGTACAAGACAAATTGCTAAGTTTTTTGCTGATGAGCGTCCTTATGTTTTTTCGTTTCCAATGAGCAAGGCTATTGCTGAGGGAAGATTATGTAAGTATTACTATTTTCCACATATAGTCTATCTTAATGATGACGAGATGGCTCTTTATTCTATGATAACTCGTAAGTTGGCATTGCTATGGGACTCAGAGAAATGCCTGTTTAAAAATAAACAGGAAGCAGAAAAATTGTTGATGAATAGAAAACGAATCATCCATAAATGCCAAGATAAGATAAGGGTGTTTCGTGAGATACTTCAAGAGATTGGTGAAGAAAAACTAAGATATGCATTTGTGTATGCTCCTCAGGGAAACTATGAACATAGTGATTCTGAGGAAGAATATGAAAGTATAAGTTTTATTCAGAAATTACTTGATGAGACAAAAGCATTATATCCCAATAAGCGTTGTAATACATTTATCGGGACTGATAGTAAAGATAAAAGGGCAACGCTGCTAAAGGCGTTTGGACAAGGAACTATAGATGTGTTGTTTGCAATGAAGTGTCTGGACGAAGGGGTTGATGTGCCACGTGCAGAATATGGCATCTTTACATCGAGTACAGGAAATCCAAGGGAGTTTATCCAAAGACGAGGAAGGCTGTTGAGAACTCATGCCGAGAAAACTTTCAGCTACATTTATGATATGGTGGTTATTCCATCTACCGTAAATCGGGTAGAATGTAATTCGAGTATGGAGCGAAATCAAGTGAAAGCAGAACTCAAACGAGTGGCATATTTCGCTTCGTTGGCAATAAACTGCTATGCTAATAATGGAGCTTATGAGGTGCTGAGTAATGTGGCGCAACATTTTGGTATAGTTTGGAGTGAATTATTTGAAGATGTTGAACAATAAAATATAATCATTATGAATGGAAAAGATATTTTTTATGAAATCATGAAATCTCCTGGAATGAGAAAATTGTTGGGAGAGTCAGGGAACAACTTTCTTGATATGGATAGCGAAGAAGTTAATCATAAAAAGGAAGTTGCTGTTGTGCGTGCGATTATCGAAGGACAAGTAAGACACACGTCTGATGATAATATATTCAAGAACATTAAAAAGTTGTATGACTTATAATTATGGGAACAATTATCAAATCTGTAGCTTTTGAAAACTTCTATAATTACTATGGAAGTTATGAAGCTAATGAATACCAATTTAAGGCTGGTATAAACATAGTAAATGCCGATAACAATATGGGCAAATCTAAGTTTTATAATGGCTTTATGTGGATGTTGCGTGACCAGGTGTATGATTCTGACATCAAGGCTTTCGTCGATGCAAATGAATCTCTTGTAAAAATGGCTTCTGGAAAGGCTAAGGCGGAAGACCTTCTTTTCAAGGTCGGTTTTAGAGTGATATTCACAAATGCAGATGTGGAGTACACTGTAGAGAAGTATTCAAATTTTTCAACTTCAGATGGTGAACTGCTTCATACGCCATCAATGATGAGTGTTTTTAAAAAAGAGAATAATGCCGATACACCTGTACTTGACAAAGATGAGCAGATGGACATAATCAACAAGGTGTTTATACCTTTGTCTATTCGTAATTATGCATTGCTGCAAGGTGAGTCAATGGATCGTTTGGTAGATTTGTCCTCTAAAAAGGCTTTGTCTGATACGATAGATACGTTGGCTGGAATCTCGATATTAAAGGGGATTTGTGACACTTCTCGTAAGATGGCAAAAATGGCAGACTCTTTATATCAAACAAAAGATTCGGAAAACTCGAAGAACGATACCGCTAAGCAAAGAGAAAAAGCAAAAAGAACTACTTTTGTACAGAATATAGAGAAACTCAAAGAGGAAATAGAGGCTGCAAAAGATGAACTTAATGCGGCAAAGAGAAAAAAAGAGGAGCTTGATGCTTACATAAGTAATTCAAATAAGCGTGTAGGGATTCGTTCTAAATTGGAAGCAAATACGATTGCAATAAAAGATACAAAGAAGAATATAGATGACATTGAAATGTCTATAACAAAGAGACTTTTTGATGAAGAGAATCCATGGCTGTTGATGGGGATGCAAGATGAACTGGAAACATTTGACGCCAAACGAGAAAAACATATCGGTGAGGTGGCGCGTATGAATGATGATGGGGCTTTGGTGATTATGTTGCCAGAGGGATCACCGGATACATCATCTTTAGAAAGAATGTTGAAGACTGAGGTTTGTGAAGTTTGCGGGCAGAGAGCACATAAAGGCTCTGATGCCTGGAACCATATTAAGATGATTCTTGACAGACCAAAGAAAATCAGCACCACACGTAATGATTTTAAGGATTTCTATGGCATGTTGCAGAAATCAGCAAGTTCTTACTTGATGAGCATTCCACGTTTAGGCTCCAAAATTGAAGACGTAAAGGTACGTTTGGATAAAATGAAAGATAACTTGGATGAATTGGAGGAAAAGAAGAATGACATCTTTACGGAACTGAATAATGCAGGTGGTAATGCTGATAATTCAGAATACAACGATAGAAATATCGTTGCCGATTATCGTCGAGTAAATTCCGTTATAACAGAAAAAGAAAATGAAATAAACGGAAAAAATAAAATGGTAGCAAAAATGGAAGATGCATTGGCTGCAATCAATCAAAAGTTATCTTCATATAAGAAAGCTGCCGATGTAGAAAAGTATGAGGAGTTTGCCCAGGTGTTAGCAAAAATCAATACAGTCATCGAAGAGACTAAAGATGACATATTTGGCAGAACGATTGAGGCTTTAGCGCAAAATGCCAATGAAAAATATAAAGCACTGACTTCTGGCAATCAGTCTTCTGGTGGAATTTTGGATTTCCAAAGAGATCATGATATCGTAAATGTTACAATACGTGATGTGAACAATGGTGAGATAACCGGATTGGGAACTGGTTTCCAAAGAATGAAGCAGTTAGCTATTGTCATGGCTGTAATTTCTTCAAAGATAGGGGATGAGAAGATGTTTGATTATCCTTTTATTTCAGATGCACCATTCTCTGAGTTTGGTGAAAATTTCATCAATAATTTCTTTGCTGTGGCACCAGAAGTGTTCAGTCAGAGTATCATAATGATTAAGGAATTGTACGATCCTAATGCGGATGATTTGCTGACACCGTTTGGACGTAGAATCCTTGACAAAATGAACAAAGGACAGATTCGTGGTACATTCTATGTGAATGTTATCGAGGAAAAAGCGGATACAACAGGTTTAGTAACAACTCATAAATGCTATAAGTATTAATTATGAATCATCAAGAGTTTAGAGATGCGATTTGTAATCGCAAGCCGAGATACAATACAAAGTTTAAACCTTTGATAGAGAGAATCTCATCGAAAGGGGATGTGACGGGTAAGGGTGATTTCTCAACCTTTGGGGCATTCTATCAGACTTTTATGTATGCCTATATCATAGGACTCCGCTTGGGTGAAAAGGTGTATTTGAAGTCAGACGATGAAAAAACGGAATTTGCACCATTAGCTAATTGGAAACCAACACCGATAAGAGATTTTATTTTGATTACATTGTTTAATCGAAGTGAGGAGTTTGAAAAACTCTCTTTTGATTGGCTTTCTTTGGAGAATGGTTCTGAGGAGCATGTAAGTAATTTTATCACGATGATGGTTCGTGAGATGGAGGCTTATGCTAATAGAGGTTTCATGTATCTGCAAGATAAGTGGGATAATGAAAATTATATATTTTCATCACCCTTTGTCTTTGTTGATATTCTGAGTGAATTACCAAGTAATAATCAGAAAACCTTGGATGTTGTAGAGAAATAAGTAAATTGTAAAATGGGTGGAATGAATCAATAAGCATTCCGCCCAAATGAAAGAAATTTATGAAGGTGATATGGTAGATAATTTTAATGATGATTGCTGTAATTCGCAGAAAAAGCATATTTTAGAGAAAGCTATAGTAAAGGCTGGTTATGAAGCAGGCATATGTTTTGCCGATTTGAATAAAGATGGAATTTGCTTGGAAGATGGTCGTCCTAATCCAGTATGGCTTGATGATAGCTTTTGTGACGTGGTTTCTGAAGCACTATATGGCGATAGTCAAGCTGATGACATCGAAATAGACGAAAAGTATTTTGGTAAGGAAGAATTTGATGGATCGTATTCTTCTGGTAACCATTGGAATGTACTTGAACGTTATGTTGATAATGTTGAAGAACTGTTTTATGATGGGTGGTATAAATATCTCATTGAACAATATGGGGAAGATTGGGAAAAATATGAATACTAACAAAGAAAAGTAGAAAATCATTAGATAATTGCTGGTGAAGGGTAGGGTAGTTGGTATCTAATTCATAGTAGCAAAGAAATAAAGTAACAAACGGTGGAGGCTTATCAGTAGTCTTCACAGTTTCTTCCAGTTTATGCTTGGTAGAATCGAAAAGTTGGTAGGGTTCATCAGATGAAGGTCACAAAACCTAAATATCTTGAAAACATAGACTTGCAAAATAGATATTGTGACATATTTCATGAAAAAGAGCTGAGTTGCAAGTCGGGAAGTAATCAAATCTTATAATTTTTAACATAGATAATCACAATTATAGTTGTTTAGCAAAAGTTTACTTCACAAAATTTGTGAATATCGAATTTATATATTATCTTTGCAACATCAAAACATAAAGGTTATGATAGTAAATTTCAACGAGGATTATCTGCGTGATCTATATAGATCTGGCAAATCTGATAAAAAGCATCGCTTTCAACCGCAAATAGTTAGAAAGTATATTCGAGTGATAGACCTTATGATATCGGAAGATAACGTTCAAGGCCTATGGAAATATAATTCTCTCAATTATGAACGGTTAGAAGGAAACAAAGAAGGAATGTCCTCGGTAAGAGTGAATGATCAGTATCGAATAGAATTTGAAGAAGAATTTGAGGATGGTCAGACTATTGCAACCATATGTAATATAACAGAATTGTCAAACCATTATAAATGATACAGTTATGAGCAACGATAAAAAAACAATAAAGGAAATGCGGGCAAATGATATGACTCCGGCTTTTCCTACGCATCCTGGAGATGTTCTGAAGGATGAGATAGAATATCGTGGAATTTCTCAGCGACAGTTGGCTGAGGAAATGGGTATTGCCTATTCTGCTCTGAACGAAATTCTGAATGCACGTCGCCCTGTGACGGAAAAAACAGCTTTGCTCTTTGAGGCTGCACTTGGAGTGAATGCTGAGTCTTTGTTGAAAATGCAGATGAGATATAATCTGCAATCTACAAAAAGTGATACTACTTTTATGGCTAGATTGGCGAAGGTAAGGAGGGTGGCAGTAGCCTTGTAAAAAAGCAGAAATTATGAATAGTGATAATATTGATTTTGTAACATATTGCATAGGCAACTTATCTCGCAGATTGGGATTGAATGCTCGTGATGTATATCAGCGTCTTAAGACTTCTGGTATATTAACAGATTATATTGTCCCAAGCTATGATGTACTCCATACTTTTAGCAAGGAGTATCTGATGGAAGATCTTATTGATTTCATGAAAGAGAAAGGAGTGCTCTAGAATAATGAAACTAAGTTTATTGGTTATATCCATGCTTGCTGCTATGGCGTTGCCTGCCTCTTCGCAGGAGGATAGCTGCAAGACTATACACCGCATCGCACTGGATGCGGTGCCATCTACCATCTTCCATACCAACGAGTTTCTGCGTGGAGGAAATGATGAGGCTCGGACGATGAATCACGACATGACTTTTACGCTGAAGTATGCCTTCATGAATAAGGAGGAGGTGAGACCTGGCTCCATCTATCAGGGGGCGTATCAGGGTGTAGGCTTGGCTAGACATGAGTTTAACCAGTGGCTGGCAAACCCGATATCCGTGTATCTGTTTCAGGGGGCACCGATTGTGAACCTATCCCGCAGGGTGTCGCTCAACTATGAACTATAATAAAAAAACGAATACAGTTAACGAAATTTAGCATAAATATGCTTTTTCGTAGGTAC
>OGOP01001178.1_pt1 | contig 19667 bp, 9 predicted proteins | sample 1552591 | NCBI WGS metagenome assembly OGOP01 (sample SAMEA2580120, study PRJEB22360) | human gut metagenome | biome: human gut; feature: human-associated habitat; material: faeces | place: Denmark | collected 2008/2010 | reverse complement strand
GCTAAGAGCTTCTGCCCCTTCAGGGCGTGCTGCTTGCGTCCATTGCCCTGGGCTATGAGCTTTTGGGCCTTCAGCCCGTACTTGAACCGCATGCGATACTTGAGTATAAGAGTTCGCCATTTGTCTTAACGAAAACGTTCGCTTGCGCGCACTTTTCTCTCCATGGCAGAGTGAAAGCAAGCTTTCTCTGCCCATTTGTCTTAACGAAAACGTTCGCTTGCGCGCACTTTTCTCTCCATGGCAGAGTGAAAGCAAGCTTTCTCTGCCCATTTGTCTTAACGAAAACGTTCAGTTTGCAAAATTACGCCAAAAACCTTAAATAACCAAATAGTTTTTTCCAATATTCGACAAATATGCCAAAAATAAGGTAAAAAACTAAATTAATTAAAAAGTTTTCCTCTCTTTTCAGATAATATTTATAACTTTGCAATCAAAATCAGTGAAGGGGAGAGTGTGCCCTGATAAAGACAGAAAGAATTACAAGAAAGAGAAGAGTTATAAAAAACAAAAAAGGTATTTAGGACATGAAGATTAAACTCCGCATATATATGATGGTTGTGCTGCTTGTTGCTTTGACGCAGCAGATGATGGCACAACAGAAAATATCAGGTCGCGTCATCGACGTTGACGGATTTGCTGTACCTTATGCCAGCGTGCAGTACCGAGGACACAGAATAGCTGTGTCGAGCGATGGCGAAGGCCGCTTCTCCATAGAAAAGCATGAAGGTTGGATGCTTACCGTGAGTGCCTTGAGTTACAAGACGCAGACGGTGAAGGTGGACGCCAACACCAACTTCCTTGAGATAAAACTAAAGGATGACAGCCGTAGGCTCAATGAAGTGGTGGTGAAGTCGAAACGGGGTAAGTACAAGCGCAAGGACAATCCTGCTGTGGAGCTGATGCGCCGCGTTATCGCAGCCAAGAAGAAAACCGATCTGTCCAACCATCCATACTATCAGTATGACAAATATCAGAAGATAACCCTTGCCCTGAACGACCTTTCGAAAGAACAGCTTGAAGGCAAGTTTTTCAGTAAACGACAATATCTGCTCGACCAGGTGGAGAAATCACCCTATAATGGTAAACTCACTCTCCCTGTGAGTGTCGACGAGACGGTATCGCAGCATATCTATCGCAAAGATCCCAAGAGCGAGAAAGATATCATCAAGGGACAGCAGACTAATGGTATTGGGCAGGTGATACAGACGGGTGAGATTCTGAGTACCACGATGAAAGACGTGTTTACCGATGTGGATATCTATGATGACTATGTGCGCCTGTTGCAGTATCCCTTCCCGTCGCCTATCGGCAGAACGGCTATTTCCTTTTATCATTATTATATAGAGGACACGGTCTATGTGGAGCGCGACCTCTGCTATCATCTGCAGTTTATTCCTGCCAACTCGCAGGACTTCGGTTTCCGTGGCGAACTGTATGTGACAGCCGACAGTATACTGCATGTCAAGAAATGCAATCTCTATATGCCTCACAACAGCGACGTGAACTGGGTGAAGGATATGAAGATAGAGCAGGAATTCACACGTTTGGACAATGGTGAATGGGTGCTTTCCAAGGATGATATGGTGGCGGAAATACATACCAACAAGGTGCTGCAAGACTTGCTCGTGGTGCGCAACACCCGACTTACCGACTATTCCTTCGACGAACTGCCCAAGGTACTTTTCAAGGGCAAGGCTAAAGTGCGGCATGACATAGATGCTATGAACCGCGATGAGGCTTACTGGAACAAGTACCGGCAGGTGGACCTGACTAAGAGTGAATCGTCGATGGACAGTTTCATCCACCGCATGGAGAATTCCAAAGGTTTCAAGTGGATCATCCTGGGTGTAAAGGCTCTCATGGAGAACTATGTGGAGATAGGAAGTGGTCCGGGCGGAAAGAAAAGTAAGTTCGACCTCGGTCCTGTCAATACCTATCTGTCGAAAAACTATGTAGACGGCATACGTCTTCGTCTGGCTGGTCGTACCATGGCTGCGCTTAATCCCCATTTCTTCTGGAACGGCTATGCGGCCTATGGTACGAAGAGTAACGAATGGTATACAGGACATGTGTTGACCTACTCGCTCAACAAGAAGAAAAACAGTCCCTTCGAGTTCCCGATGCGGAATGTTACCTTTGAGGTGTCCCGTGACATTATGTCGCCTTCCGATGACAACCTGCAGCACAACAAGGACAATATCTTCATGACCTTCCGTGCGGCAACGCAGGATGAGATGTTCCTCTATCATCGACAGCGGCTCGACTTTACCTACGAGACCGATTGGGGACTGCGTTTTAATACCGGTATACGCTGGCAGAGCAACCGTACTGCAGGCAATCTGCACTACTTCACACTGGATGGAAACGAGGTGAAGAAAATCAGAATGACCGACATCAATGTGGGCATCAATTACAATCCAGGAGTCACCTATGTCAACACCAAGCAGCAACGACTGCCTATCAACCTCGACAGTCCAGAGATAGGAATCTCGCATACCATGGGCTTTAAAGGCTTTATGGGTGGACAGTATCACAGCAACATCACGAAAGTGAGTATCTATAAGCGTCAGTGGCTTGGCAGTTTCGGTTATCTCGACTTCCATGCTGTGGGACAGGCTCAATGGAACAAGGTGCCATTCCCGATGCTCATCCTGCCGCCTGTCAACCTCTCGTACTTTGAGTCTGAATCGAGTGTGAGCCTGATGAGAGACTGGGAGTTTCTCAACGACCGTCAGGTGTTTGCGTCTCTGTCGTGGGATATGAACGGCAAGTTGCTCAACCGTATTCCGCTCATCAAGAAGCTGAAGTGGCGTGAATATTTCGCCGTGAAAGGCGTATGGGGAAACCTCACCGATAAGAACAATCCTTATTTGGAGAAAAACCAAGGGGATACGGAGCTGTTTAAGTTCCCAAGCAAATCGCACGTGATGAACAATACACCCTACTGGGAGTGTGTGGCTGGTGTACACAACATATTCAAGTTCTTTGCTGTAGAGTATGTGCGCCGACTCACCTATCTGAATAATGAGGACATCAGCAAGTGGGGCATACGTTTCGGATTCTCGATGACATTCTAAATGGGAGAATGTGTGAAAGAGTATAGGCAGAAAATATCAACATAAAAACATGCATGCGATGAGAATATTACTGGCAGACAGACAGGACATTACGCGTATGGGACTGGTTCACATCATTCAGCAGATGAATGTTGGCGATAAGGAGGAAATGCCTGGAATTGAGTGGAAGTACGTAGAGGACAAGGCAGAATTGATGCTTGCCCTGAAGGATGACGACGATGCGGTGGTAGTGCTTGACTATACGCTCTTCGATATCAACGATGCCGATGAGCTGCTCATCCTGCACCAGCGATTCACCCACACCCGATGGTTGCTCTTCTGCGAAGACCTGAGTGTGGACTTTGTACGTGTGCTCATAGCAAGCAGTACGCAGTTCAGTATCTTGACCAAAGATAGTCAGCTGTCGGAAATCAAGGCTGCCATTCTGTATTGTGTGCAGGGCAATCGCTTTATCTGCCAGCACATGACGGAGGTGCTACTTGCACCGCCACCTGTCAAGACTGAGGAAAAAGTGAAACTCACCAAGACAGAGACAGAGATTCTGATAGACATCGCTCTCGGTATGACGACCAAGGAAATAGCCGAAAAACGTTTCTCCAGCTTTCATACTGTCAACACTCATCGCAAGAACATCTTCAGAAAGCTCGATGTCAACAATGCTCATGAAGCGACCAAGTATGCCTTGAGAGCAGGTCTCATCGACTCGGCAGAATATTATATCTAACTTCAATAAATTCCCACACCCTGCGAAAGTTGAGTGATATAATGGCACGACAGGTGCAGTGCCTTTAAGTAAGCGCACAAAAAAGCTTAGAAATGTCTCACGACATCTCTAAGCTCCAATTTTCTAACTAACTTATTATCAACTATTCATTACTTTTCTGAGTGCAAAATTACAAGAAAAAAAGAAACCTAAATATGTTTTTCATTAAAAAATGCACGTAAACGTTTTCGATTCACGAAAAAATGATGTATCTTTGCAGAAGATTGGCGGCACTCGGCAATTTGAAAGCAAGTTTTCATTGCGCTTGTTTGCTTTACCTCTGTACAAAAAAGGCAGCAAGATGCCATGTTGAAATTAATATATAGCATAAACTTATTTACAACACATGAAGCCACGCAGAACATCACTCAAAGATCTCGCCGACCATCTGGGCGTGAGCATAGCTACCGTATCAAGAGCTTTGCGAAACAGCCATGAGGTGGGAGAGGAGATGACACGAAAAGTGAAAGAGCTTGCCAAGCAGTTGAACTACCGTCCCAATCCCTTTGCGCAAAGCCTTCGCAAGGAAGCGCCAAGGGTCATTGGAGTTATTGTTCCCAACTTGGTAACCCATTACTATGCAGCTGTGCTTGATGGTATAGAAGATTATGCCTCCAAACAAGGCTACTCTGTTATCAGTGCCAACAGTCATGAGGACCATACATGCGAAGAGCGTGCCCTCGACAACTTCCTTAATATGCATGTGGAAGGCATCATCGCCTGTCTGGCACAGGATACTGTGGATTATTCCCATTTCGAACAACTCCATGACATGGGCATTCCGCTCGTATTCTTTGCCCGATGCTGTCTCGAAGACAAGTTCTCGCAGGTGGTGGCTAATGGAGATGTTGCAGCACAGGAAGCCACTCAGCACATGATAGAGACGGGCTCCAAGAGGATAGCCTTCATCGGAGGACCAAATAATCTGGATATGGTACGCCGACGCAAACATGGTTATCTCGAGGCTTTGCGTGAAAACCGTATCACGATAGACCGACACCTTGTGGTGTGCGACAAGATAGACTTCGAGGTGGCTCGCAATAATACCCTCCGACTGCTTGAGGGTCCCAATCCGCCAGATGCCATTCTTGCCTTTAATGACATCATCACCTATGCTGCCTTTGATGCCATCAAGGCCAAGGGACTTCGCATACCTGAAGATGTGGCCATCATCGGTTTCACCGATGGTGATGCTGCTGCCTTTGTTACTCCTCGTCTCACTGCCATTATGGACAAGGCGCACGAGCAGGGTGCAAAAGCCTGCGAACTGCTCATGAGAAATATCAATGGAGATAATAAGATATATAAGGAGGTGGTTCCGATGATTCTCAAGATACGCGAAAGTTCTGAGAAGCTTTAAATACCCCACCTGCCTGCTACCGAATAAACCTAATAACGACATCAAAAACCTGATGCTCATGACGCTAAAAACAAATACTACATTCAAGACACTACTAATTCACGTATTTTATGTCCTGGCCCTCTGTCTGTTGACTTCGACAGCAAGGGCTGCGAATGAGGATATAGAGTTCAACCGTCTCACCAACCGGGACGGACTGAGCAACAGTCATATCAATGCCATCCTCAAGGACAACAAGGGATATGTGTGGTTTGGAACACAGGCAGGACTTGCCCGCTATGACGGATTCCGTGTCAAGATGTTCCTGAATAATAATATCAGTTCAGCCTCCCTCCCCAATAACTCGGTGGATGAAATCCAGCAGGATGCCATTGGTAACTTGTGGATTCATACCGATATGGGCTACTGTATCTATCAGTATGAAAAGGAGCAGTTTGACCGTAAACCGGAGAACTGGCTTGAAAAGCGACTCGGCATCTCGGGGGGCATCGACAAGGTCTTCATCGACAAGCAAAAGAACCTATGGATAACTATCTATGGCAAGGGATGCTATTTCGTCGACGCCAAGACCTTGAAACCCTATCTCTTTCCTTACCCCAAGAAAGGTCAGTCGGCCAGTGCCAACACCCTTGAAACCGACTGGATAACCGATTTCTCCGATCACCATGGAACAGTCATCATCTCTTATGGAAACGGAACAATCAGTCGTGTAGACGGCAAGCATCATCGCATACTTTGGACTAATAATGCCCTGACTTCCTATAAAAAGAACAGGGAGGATGGTCTGTACACTTTCAGCGACAGCCACAATAACTACTGGGTGTTGATGGAGGGAAAGACCTATGTCTATTCTGTGAATCAAAAGAAGTGGATTTGCGGAGTGGGTGCGTTTCTTAAAACGCAGGGTATTTCAGGAAGCGTGCCTCCCTCGTTCCTGATACGCGACATGGCAAGCACATCCGATGGCAGACTGTGGATGGCTACCGACCATGACGGACTGGTGGTTGTAGACTATCGTCGCAAAACCTGCAGACAGTATCTCAAGGATGACTACAAGCAGAACTCGCTGCCCGACAACTCGCTGCAACGTATCTTTATCGACAAGGACGATGCCGTGTGGTTGGGTACTTATAAGAATGGTTTGGCTTATTTCTCGCCATCGTTTTCCCGATTCACCACCATTCCTTTAGGTGATGTGTGCACCATCACGCAGGATGTCAAGGGCAATTTGTGGTGTGGAACCAACGATGCAGGTATCTTGAGCTACAATCCTGTGACTGGTCAGACTGTACGTTATCCAGGAAGTACGACCGGGCTGAAGTCGGAAATCGTGGTGAGCAGCGTAACCATGAGTGATGGCACCATGTACTTCGGCACCTTCAACGGGGGTATGGTAAGATATCGTGACGGTCAGTGGAAAGCTTATCAGGTGGGCACAAGCGACCTCGTCAACAACAGTGTATGGTGCATGGAAGAAGATGCTCAGCACCGACTGATGATAGGAACCTTGGGCGGTGGCTTCCAGGTGATGGATACGAAGACCGACCGAATGACGACCTATGATGTTGGCAACAGCAAGTTGCCATCCAACTATATTGGCTCCTTCTTCAGACTGAAGGGCGATGAAGTGCTCGTAGGACATTCTCAGAATCTCACCGTCTTCAACACCCGTACTCATGCCATGCATAATATAAAAGGTACGCGCGCGAGAGCTCTCTTCCCCAGTCCTTCCACCAATTATGCCATGATGGACAGCCGTGGCATTATCTGGATGGCTTCGCCGGCAGGCATCATCATGTATGATACGGTGAATGACCAACTGTTTTCCATCAATGAGATGAATGGAACGCAGGGATCGGTGGGCTGTTCGATAGAAGAGGACAAGAACCATGCCATCTGGCTCATCTCCGAGTTTATGATTACCCGTGTCAGATTATCCAAGGGAGAACAAGGCCGTTGGAACTTGAATCTGTCCAGCTATAATTCTCTCGATGGTTTGCAGGACGGGCAGTTCAACTATCGTTCCTCTACCATTTTGGCTGATGGCTCCATTGCTGTAGGCGGACAGGATGGTGTCAATATCATTCCGGTGCAGGCAGGAAGCAAGGCAAAGAAGAGTGCAAGTGTGCTCTTCAGCGGATTGGTGCTCTTCGACCATCCGCTTATGGCGGGCGAGGAGTACGAGGGACGTGTCATCTTGGAGAAGTCGCTCGACTTCTGCCGTGAGCTCGACCTCAGCAGCAAGGACAATGCCTTTACCATTCAGTTGGCTTCCAGTGAGGTGACAGTTCCTTCCCGAAGTCGTTTCCTCTATCGTATGGCAGGTGTTTCGGACAAATGGATTCTTACACCCGAGGGACGTCCGTCGGTAACTTTTACTAATCTCTCGCCAGGCAACTATACGCTTCAGGTAAAAGTGGTCAATGCTGACGGTTCTGAGAGCGATGAGATCAGCGAGTTGAAGATACATGTGCATCCGCCGTTCTATCTTTCCAATGTTGCTATCTTCATCTATGTGTTCATTATCATGTTGCTCTTCTTCACTTATCGCAAGCGTATGATCAATAAGCAGCGTGCCAAGTATGAGCGTCAGAAAATGGAGGAGGATATCCGTAAGACAGAGGAACTGAACGAACTGAAACTCAACTTCTTCACCAATGTAAGCCATGAGCTTCGCACACCGCTTACCCTTGTCATCTCGCCGCTCAATGCGCTTATCAAGAAAGAGGGCGATGAGGGAAAACGTCATAAACTGGAACTGATTCATCGCAATGCCATGCGTCTGCTTGGTCTGGTCAATCAGATTCTCGATTTCCGCAAGATGGAACAGAAGAGAGGCAAGTTGTCGTTGGCAAAGGTGGATATCGTGTCTTTCGTACAGAATATCTGTCACACCTTCCAGCAGTTGGGCAACAACAATACTCAGTTGGAGTTCCACTCCTCTGTGCCCAAGTTGGTGATGGACTTTGATGTCGACAAGGTGGGAAAAATCATGAACAACTTGTTGAGCAATGCCTACAAGTTTACTCCCGATGGCGGACGTATATCGGTGGGGCTCACCATCCGTTCGAAGGAAGACGACAAGACGCTTGCCGAAGATATGCTGCGGTTGACAGTGGCAGATACCGGCAGAGGACTTAGCGATGCTGATAAGAAACAGGTGTTCGAGAGATTCTATCAGGTGAATGGTACCGAGATGCAGCCTTATGGTGGTAGCGGTATTGGGCTTAACCTCGTGATGCAGTTTGCCAAGTTGCATGGTGGCGAGGTGCATGTGGAGGATAATCCTGGTGGAGGTGCTGTGTTTGTGGTTGATATTCCTATCCGTCATGGAGAGGAGGCGGCTCAGGCAGAGTCTCAGGTTTCTGTCAGTGTTCAGCCCGAAGGCAACGCCCCATCTGCAGATAGCGGAAAGGCAGACACTGCAGCTGATCAGCAGCAGGACAAACCTTTGGTTATGCTGGTTGATGACAGCGACGACTTCCGTGAGTTTATGCACGAAATGCTGTCGGATACTTATCGGGTAGAAGAGGCTGTCAATGGTCAGGATGCCTGGGACAGGATGATGAAGCATACTCCTGATGTAATCCTCAGCGACGTGATGATGCCGGTGATGGATGGCAATGAACTTTGCCGTCTTGTCAAGGACGATGCACGTCTTCGTTCTGTTCCGTTCGTCATGCTGACGGCCCGACTGGCAGACGAGCATCGCAAGGAGGGCTATGAGAGTGGTGCCGATGCCTATATCACTAAGCCTTTCGATGTCGACCTGCTTAAGTTGCGCATTGCCAACTTCCTCAAGTGGACGCATTCTGCCGGCGAGGTGGCAGCCTCTGCAGACCATTCTAAGATGACTTCACAGGTAGAGGAAACCATGGAGGAAGAACAGAATGAAGAGTTCAAAATGTCGGAAGTGGATAGAAAATTCATGGAGTCTGTAGACCTCTATATTCAAGACAATATGGGCGATCCTGATACTTCTGTCGAGTCAATGAGTGCCCATCTGCTTATCTCTCGTGTACAATTATATAAACGTGTGCTTGCCCTTACCGGCACCACACCTTCTGAATATATGCGTGCCAAGCGTATCAAGCGTGCTGAAGAGTTGATGCACGAGGCTGAGTATAATGTCAGCGAAATAGCATACAGAGTGGGATTCAACAATCCTCGTTATTTCTCCAAGTATTTCCAGAAAACCTATGGCATGACACCTTCTCAATACAAGAAGAAATTAGCTGAATAGATGAGGCTTGGATATAGGCCTTTTTATGTGCCAGAAGTTGTTTCTTAACTTCTGGCACATATTTTTATGGCGGTGTTTAACATTTTATACATTCATTGTAAACAAATGAGTAGTATTCATTAGCCCTAATATGATTAACTTTGCAGCAAAAATTAATCTGTTAAGAATGAGACTAACTAAATCTATTTTTATTTCAGCAGTGTTGCTTATGGGAGTCACAGTGGCTTCGGCAGCAGGATTCGTTAAGAATGGTAATTTCATTACTGTTCAGTTGAAACAGCATCAGAACTTCGGCCCCAACCAGGTTCGTCTGCAGGTGGTCAATGATAAGATTATCCGTGTGCAGGCTACAGCTGAGCAGTCGTTCCGCAACAAGACAAGTCTGATCGTTGTACCTCAGAAAGCTCAGTCTTCTTTCAAGGTGGAAGAGCAGGGCGACAACCTTGTTGTCACTACGTCTGCCATGCGTGCTGTGCTCAATGAGTCAACAGGACGTATCTGTTTCTATGACCTCAACGACCGTGTTTTACTCAGCGAGGTAGCTCAGGGTGGAAAGACCTTCAAGCCTTTTACGGTGCCTGATCGTGAGATCGGTGTAGACCTGGCAAAGGTGCCTGAGGCGCAGAAGCATGGATGGTCTTGGCGTGCTCTCTTCGACAGTCCTGACAATGAGGCTTTCTATGGACTCGGTCAGCATCAGAGCGAGGAACTCAACATGAAGGGAAAGAACGAAGACCTCTTCCAGTATAACACGAAGGTGAGTGTGCCCTTTGTTGTATCCAGCAAGAACTATGGTATTCTCTGGGATTCTTATTCTTATTGTCGTTGGGGCAATCCGGATGATTATCTGCAGTTGAACCGTGCCTTCCGCCTTTTCGACAAGGACGACAAGGAAGGTCAGCTCACAGGTACTTATGTCGATAAGAATGGCAAGAAAATTGTACGTGGCGAAGACAGCATCTATTTCGAGTATGCCATGCCCGAAGCTTCCGAGTTGTGCAACAAGACCGACAAGGGTGGTATTCAGAATCTGCCTAAGGGTTTTGCACTCAATGGCTCTAAGGTTGTCTATGAGGGATATGTGGAAGCTCCAGAGAACAGCTTCTATCAGTTTATCCTTTATTATGCAGGTTATATGAAGATCTATATCGACGATAAGTTGGTGGTTCCTGAGCGCTGGCGTACAGCATGGAATCCTAACTCCTTCAAGTTTGAGACTCCTATTGCCAAGGGTGTCAAGACTCCTATCCGCATCGAATGGCAGCCTGATGGCGACGTGTCTTATTGTGGATTGCGTGTGGCAGCTCCTCGTTCAGAGACAGAAAAGAATCAGTTGAGCATCTGGAGCGAGATGGCTCCCGATATGGACTATTATTTCGTGGCAGGTAAGAACCTCGACGAAGTGATCAGCGGTTATCGTACTCTTACAGGCAAGGCTCCTGTTTATCCCAAGTGGGTGCTGGGCTTCTGGCAGAGTCGTGAGCGCTATCAGAGCAGCGAGGATATTGAGAGTACCTTGAAGAAGTTTCGTGATCTGCATATCCCTGTCGACAATATCGTGCAGGACTGGAACTACTGGAAACTCGACTCATGGGGAAGCCACGAGTTTGAGAGTTCTCGTTACCCCAATCCACAGGCCATGCTCGACAGCGTACATGCTATGAACGGAAGATTCATGATTTCTGTATGGCCTAAGTTCTATGACACAGTAAAGAACTATAAGGAACTCGACAGCAAGGGATGGATGTATCATCAGGCCATTCAGGATGACATTCACGACTGGCTCGGATTCCGTGGCTCTTTCTATGATGCATACGATGCCGGAGCCCGCAAGATGTTCTGGCGACAGATGGATGAGAATCTCTATACTAAGTATAAGTTTGGTGTGGATGCCTGGTGGATGGATGCCTCAGAGCCTAATGTGCGCGACTGCACACCTATGTGGTATCGCAAGGCCCTCTCTGGTCCTACAGCTCTCGGAACCTCTACCGAATATTTCAACGCTTACAGCATCGTCAATGCTGACGCCATCTATAATGGACAGCGCAGTGTGAACCCTAATCAGCGTGTCTTCCTGCTTACCCGTTCGGGTTTTGCTGGCGAGCAGCGTTACAGTACAGCCACTTGGTCGGGCGATATTGCTACCCGTTGGGAGGATATGCGTGCCCAGATGACTGCTGGCTTGAACTACTCTATGGCAGGTCTTCCTTTCTGGGGAATGGATCAGGGCGGTTTCTGTGTAGAGAACCGTTATGTAGCAGCACAGCAGGAGTTTGACAAGACTGGTAAGGAGAATGCCGACCTGACAGAATGGCGTGAGCTGCAGGCTCGCTGGAACCAGTTCGGTTGCTTCGTTCCTCTCTATCGTGCCCATGGTCAGTGGCCAACTCGTGAGGTCTGGAATATCGCTCCTGCCGACCATCCTGCTTACAAGACCATCGTTGCTTACGACAAACTGCGTTATCGCCTGATGCCTTATCTCTACAGCATGGCTGGTATGGTTCATCTCAAGGACTACACCATGATGCGTGGACTGGTGATGGACTTCAATGGTGATGACAATGTACTCGATATCAAAGACCAGTGGATGTTTGGTCCAGCCCTCATGGCTTGTCCTATAGGTGAATATCAGAAGTACTCTCGCAATGTGTACCTGCCTAAGCAGAAGGGATGGTACGATTTCTATACCGGCAAGCACTATGCTGGCGGACAGACTATCGTAGCCGATGCGCCTTATGAGAAGATACCTGTCTTCCTGCCAGAGGGAGCCATCCTCCCTGTTGGTCCTGAAATGGAGTGGTGCGACCAGAAGAAGGCTGAACTGATCGACCTCTATGTTTATGCTGGCAAGGATGGCGAGTTCACCATCTACGAGGATGAAGGTACCAACTATAACTACGAGAAGGGTAAGTTTGCTACCATCGACATCAAGTACAATGATGCTCAGAAGACCCTTACTTTCGGAGCACGCAAGGGTAGCTTTGATGGTATGTTGCTGAAACGCCGTTTCAATGTAGTACTTGTCGGAACTACCCGCGAACAGGGCGTCAGCCTCGCCAAGGCTCCTAAGGGCAAGATGGTGAAGTATGCAGGCAAGTCTGTTACTGTAAAATTGAAGTAATATGAAGAAGATATTTGCTTTAGCAATTCTACTATTGGGCGCTCAGTCTTTGAGCGCCCGTGATTGCCAGTCTTTTGATAAAGACTGGCTTTTCATTTTAGCCGATAGTGCCGGTATGCAGAGATCAGAATATGCTGATGGGCATTGGAGAAGTTTGAATCTCCCTCACGATTGGGCGATAGAGGGTGATTTCGCCCCGTCGAATCCCTCAGGAGCCAGCGGTGGTGCTCTTCCCGGTGGCATCGGTTGGTATCGTAAGCATTTTTCCGTGAATCCGAAAGAGAAGTACGACCGCTTTACCATCACCTTCGATGGCGTGTATATGAACTCTTCGGTCTATATCAACGGTCACAAACTCGGTACGCGTCCTTATGGATATAGTACCTTTGAGTATGATCTTACACCTTATATTAATAGGAAGGGTGATAATGTCATCGCCGTGAAGGTGGATAATAGCGACCAGCCCAACAGCCGCTGGTATTCGGGTTGTGGTATCTATCGCCACGTATGGCTCACCAAGGCCCAGAAGATGGCATACATTCCGCAGTGGGGACAGTATGTATCTACTACGCCGCAGGGTGATGTCAAGGTGAAGGTCGATTATCTTGCTCATGGCAGCAAGATGAAACTTTCCATCCGTAATACTGTCTATGATGCGGATGGAAAGGTGGTGGCAAAGAGCCTGGGCAACAAGGTACAGCAGCTTAAGGTGAAGAATCCGCAACTTTGGGACATCGCAAAAGGCTATCTCTATACCGTGAAGAGTGAACTGGTGGTGAACGGAAAGGTGATGGATACCGCAACCACCACCACTGGTTTCAGGGAAGTGAAGTTTGATGCCCAGAAGGGTTTCTTCCTTAATGGCAGAAACATCAAGATCAATGGTGTCTGCGAGCACCATGACTTCGGCTGTCTGGGTGCGGCGGTGAATGAAGATGCGATGCATCGCAAACTCACCATCCTTCGTGATATGGGTGTGAATGCCATCCGAAGCAGTCATAATCCTCCTGCTCCCGAACTGCTGAATATGTGCGATTCGATGGGAATTCTCGTGATGGACGAGAGTTTTGATATGTGGCGCCGCAAGAAATCGAATGGCGACTATGCTCGCTTCTTCGATGAATGGCACAAGCGCGATCTCTCTGATCTGATAAAACGCGACAGAAACCATCCGAGTATCATCATGTGGAGTATAGGCAACGAGGTGCTCGAGCAATGGTCGGATGCTGCAGCAGATACACTTTCACTGGAGCAGGCCAACCTGATACTGAATGCTGGTCACGATGCCTCAACTTTGGCACATAGCGATGAACTGAGTGTGAACTCGCTCCTGACGCAGCATCTTGCCGAATTGGTAAAGGAGAACGACCCTTGGGGCACGCGCCCCATCACGGCAGGATGCAATGAGCCAGACCCAAAGAACCATCTCTTCAAGAGCGGAGCCATCGATGTGATCGGTTTCAACTACCATCATCAGTGGGTCAAGGATGTGCCTCAGAACTTCCCTGGCAAACCTTTCATCTTCTCGGAAAGTGTTTCTGCCCTGCAGACCCGCGGCTATTACAAGATGCCAAGCGACAGTATCATCGTTGCTCCTAAGGAGTGGTGGTTGCCTTACACTGATCCGTCGTTCATGTGTTCGGCTTACGACAATATGCATGCTTCCTGGAGCAGTACGCACGAGGAGACATGGGATGTGGTCAAGCACAACGACTTTGTGGGTGGACAGTTTATATGGACAGGCTTCGACTATATCGGTGAGCCTACTCCTTATGCTTATCCTGCACGCAGCAGTTACTTTGGTGTGATAGACCTTGCGGGTTTACCCAAGGACAGCTATTATATGTACCAGAGCGAGTGGACCGATAAGGAGGTGTTGCATCTCTTCCCTCATTGGAACTGGATTCCTGGGCAGACCATTGATATGTGGTGCTACTACAATCATGCTGACGAGGTGGAGCTGTTTGTCAATGGCGAGAGTCAGGGCATCCGTCGCAAGAAGGTATATGGAGCTGCCCATGAGGGAGCCGCCTGGCAGCATTCTACCGAGTATCATGTGATGTGGCGTGTTGCTTTCGAACCAGGAGAAGTGAAGGTGGTGGCACGTAAGGACGGCAAGCAGGTAGGCGAGCAGACTATCCGTACGGCTGGTGCACCTCATCACATCGTATTGAAGAAAACTTATCAGGGTACCTTGGCTTTCGGTACTTCCGATCCTACTACCTTTGTCGAGGTGCAGGTGGTAGACAAGGATGGTAACCTCTGTCCTAATGCCGACAACCAGATATTCTTCTCTTCAGATGCAAAGATTTTGGGCACCGATAATGGCTGCCAGACATCGTTGGAACGTTTTACCGACCCTCATCGCAAGGCCTTCTTTGGCAAGTGTGTCGTTGTCTTGAAGGGAAAGGGTACTCTGACAGCCAAGGCGGTTGATCTGCAACAGGCGCAAATCCAGCTATAGCAAATCCTGCTTTAGCAGATTAAGCTATCTATGATGAAGGAATTGTGATTCATGTAAACATAAAAACTCGCAAGATTCAGTAGAGTCTTGCGAGTTTTTTTGAGGTATGATTGCGTTCTTACGCTCACGTATGCAGATTGGTATTTCTTTTACCAGTTGTCTGGGTTGAACGGGTCTTCATCTTTGTTGAATTGTCCCTTGTCATAGATGATTTCTCCCCAGTTGGATTGCTCTTCTGGCACTTCAGTGTCTTGCTTTGGTGGGTCTACCACCCATATGCGAGTAGAGCCTGCGCAGAAGCTGCAAGTCTCAGCCATGATGGTTGTGGTCATAGGACACATATATTTTTTTTTCATCGTCTTTTGATTTTGAGTGTTTAACTAATTGTTTTGTTAGTCCTGGCTTTCTTGCTCAAGACTTGTAGCTCCCGATTATCTCTTGATAACTTTCTTGCCGTTCAGAATGTAGATTCCACTTGGAAGTCCGTCCAAGGAACTGCTGTTGCTGATGAGTTGACCGTTCAGGCTATAGATGCCATGGGCGAATCTGTCAATTCTGCTTTCTTCTTCGCCATAGATGATGGGGCTGATGCCAGTGGTCTTGTCCAAGGATACACCATCAAGGAAAACGTTGGCAGGTTTGGCAGGGTTGCCGGAAGCAGTAGTTGGTGCTAACCATACGCTGAAGCCTCGCAAGCCTCTTGCTCTTGTAGCAGAAGAATACATCTTACCATTGGAGAAGAAGTAGCAGCCCTTCAGGTCGCTGCGACCCGCTATGATGTTTGACTTCTTCTCGATGGTCCATTTGCCGTAATCAACATCGCCCTCTGTTGTATTCTGTGTGCCTTCTCCGAAGGTTCTGGCAAATGTTCCGAAGGCTGTCATGGTGCCGTCGCCTGTGACGAATGGAGTGCCAGAGCCGTTAACGGCTTTACTGATGTTGGTTGTCCAGTTCGTTGTATTCATATTGGTGAGGTCGTTCTTGTTCTCTCCGTCAACAGCGAATGAGACATTGGGAATGTCGATATGGTTCTTGACGATGATCACCTGTACATCCTTTACCTGGTCGTTGCCTGTCGAACTCAGCAATGCCTTGTAGGCAGGTGATTCTTCCAGTTCGGTATGCTTGGTAGGGAAAATGATGTAAGGTATGTAGGCTTGCATTGCTATCTCGTTGTTTCCCTTCTTGCTCATGTCTATGCTGACAAACTGTATCTCATTGCTGGTCAACTTGCTGAGCTGTGCCAGTTTCACGTTAGGACCGAATGCCTGCGTGAGTTGGTCCCTGGTGAGGCTTACGGGCAAGACGAAGCCATTCCACTTGTCCTTGTCGAAGGTCTTGTTGAGGTGTAGCGTCACACTCTTGTAGGTGTTGGAGCATTTCAGATATTCCAAGTTGTCTCTGTCCTGATCGAGAACCAAGTCGCCATCAATAGTCCTGCTTGTATAGAGGAGGCGGAAATCATCGAATACCGTCCACTCTTTCTCTGATTCCACATCTTTGTCTTCCCTTGTTCCGATTTCGATACCGAATCGGATAGTGCCGCCACCTTCTGGCACCTGTACCAGCACACTGTTGAAATATTTGTGACTGCCGTAGAATTCCTTGGCAGCATAGTCCATATTCTGATCTTCGATATGTAGCGCTTCCTTTTCCTGTTTAGACATATAATCAGTCTGTCCCAGGACGGTGGCATGCATCGTCTTTGTGTCCGCAGTGTTGTCGACCTTATTCACCAAGCAGGCATAGAGCTTTGCCTTAGTGGTAGTGGAGAATCCCTTGCACTCGATGACGTATGCACCACTATGACTTACTTTGACATCCTGGTAGATGGTGCCTCGGAAATTCTTGGCATCAGCGCAATAATACTTACCGCAATGACGCTCGTAATCCTCGTTTCCCTTGTTTCCCTTGAACGTGATAGCATCGCTGCCATCGGGGAAAGTATAGCTGAAGTTGTTATTGAAATCATTGGTATATGAATCGCTGATCTCAATATTGCTGCCGGCAGTTGTTCCATTGCTTTTTTTAACGTAATGTTTGTAATAATGCTCCAAGCCCAATCTGATCTTGCCACTTCCTCCATATTGATAAGCCTTCCAGTTGCGCATAGCCGCATTCTCACGAGAGAAGTCTGGGCATTGCAGACGGAAGGTCAGGTCGATGGACGAGATGATGTTGCCGGTGTTCTTGTCCTGGAGATCTAATATCTGCTGGTAAGACAGGAATCTCCATTCGTCGTTGCCGTCTGCTATCTCTTTGCTTCCTTCTTCCACGGCACCGCAGTTTTTGTCCACGTCGCCTTGTGTCTTGGTTGCGATGAGGTAATACTTGGTCGTGCCAAATTTAGGTGATATGTTTGGAAAAGATGAGGTATTGCTGTGCGTGTATAGCCTGTAGGTGTTGGTCTTGCCAGAAACAGCCTCCAGTTCCCAGCCTCTCTTGACGATATTGTTCAAAAGACCAGTGGTTCCTTTATAAATATATGCTCTGTCAATATACACACCATTGTCTTCCTCAGGACTATTCCCAGTCTCGTATTCCAGGTAGTTGCCCTCTTCTTTCGATTCCTTCGAGTCAGACTTCTGAGCAAGGTGAATCCAGTCGTTGTCGATATGTATCCATAGCGGCATTCCGTATTCTTTCAAGGAGACATGAGTTCCCCAATAGCCTCCTGCATTGAGCAGCAGACCCGTCTGGACATTGTAGAGGAAGAAAATCTTGTTCTTGTCTTCTTCAGGAAAGGTGTTGTCGCTGATTGCAGCAGCTCTTACCTGATCCTCGCTGAAACCTGTCAGCGATTCGATGCCCGTGATGGGGGTTCCATTCGTATTGTTATCCTGGGCTTGTACTTGGAGACTTCCTCCAATGGCGAATAGAAGCATGACAAGGAGAGCAATGAATGTGGTGAATCTCTTATGTGCTGCTTCGTTGTGCAGTTGTTGTAGTTTTTTTCTCATTTCATTTCAATTTAGAAAAGTCTTTGAATAAGTTTTACTCATACTATTTTCGACGCTCAGTTCTTGGTAATGAATAGTTGGAGCGCCAGTTTTTAAACTTTGCAAAGGTAGTGGAAATTTTTAGTGAATACTTTTAATATTGGAAAGATTTTCCTTTTTACAATTTCAAAAATGGAAAAAAAATGACGCAAAAGTGTAAAAAGAGTGAAAAATGTCGCTTTTTTGTATTAATTCGGGGGGTAATAATTATTTTTCGTACTTTTGTATCCCGTAATAAGAATTGTATATGATAGAGTTGTTAGAGCATTATTTCAATGTGTTGATTCTATGTGTTGGAGCCATTTATTTTGGCCTCGGCATTGTCCTGTTGTTCGGAAAAGTGCCTCTTGCAGCCGAATATCTTCCTTATCGCAAGGCGAAGAGATGTTTGGCAACTACATATTTTATCATGGGATTGAACCTTGTCGTCGACTTAGCTCTTTCCAGCTCTGCCGATTGGAAAGAGCTCAATCCATATATCAAGTGCGCTGATTTTATCTTCTTCTGTCTGGAAGCCATCTTCTTCTTTTCTACTTTCTTCTATTTGTTGGACGAGAAGTATATGTCGTGGCGAAACTTCAGTAAGGACTGGATTGTCTTCCTGACATCTGTTGCCCTGATGATAACTTCCACCATAGGAGTCTTTGGCAAAGCGGGTGCTTGGGTCTCGTGGTTCCCCTTCTTCATATTCTTTGTGCAATACGTGTTGCTCTTGAGACGTTTCTATATCCTATATAATGAGAAGAGGAGTAAACTGGACAATTACTTTGCGGAGGAAATGCAGCAGTTTATGTTATGGATCAAGAAGAGTGTCATCCTCATCATCCTTACCAGTGTGCTGTGTTTCACCACGTTGCTTGAGGGCATTATCTACAATTATTTTTTCCAGGTTTATGTCGTCTCTGTCAATTTCTACATAGCCATCAGTTTCATCAACTATGCCTCCATGTATGGTAAGTTGAACAGCGCTGAGGTAACGGACAGAGAAAGGATAGAGACAGATACAGAAAAACTGAAATCCTCGAAGACAGACAACTATGAGCAGCTCTTTGGTGAGCAAGTGAAGAGATGGATTTCCGAAAAGCGGTTCCTCGCTCCTCAGTTGACGATAGATGACTTGGCGGCAGAGATGGGTACCAACAAGCTATATATGTCTCGCTATATCAACCGTAAATACGGTACCAACTTCAGTACCTGGATTACGAAGCTGCGTCTGGAAGAGGCAAAAAGCTATATGCGTGAGAATCCGAATGTCAAACAGGAAGAGGTGGCTATCTATTCCGGTTTCTCCTCGTCCTCTTATTTCTCAAGGGTGTTCTCGCGCTTTGAGAGCAAGACGCCAGCAGCCTGGCGTAAGGAACAAAATGTTTAAAACAGTATATGTTTTGTTAATCGCAGAGTCATATCCTTGTCAAGGACGGAAGTTTGATCCTATCTTTATCGTCCAGGTGATGCAAAGATAGAGGTGGAAAGAAAATAAAATGAACTTTTGTTCGTTATATCATATAACTGAACTTTCGCAAGTGGTTTAAGTACGGGCTGAAGGCTCAAAAGCTTCCAGAAGCAGCACGCCCTGAAGGGGCAGAAGCTCTTAGCCCAGGGCATCGCCCTGGGTACAATGACAATCAGAAAGGCGCCCT
>OGOP01001150.1_pt1 | contig 20036 bp, 31 predicted proteins | sample 1552591 | NCBI WGS metagenome assembly OGOP01 (sample SAMEA2580120, study PRJEB22360) | human gut metagenome | biome: human gut; feature: human-associated habitat; material: faeces | place: Denmark | collected 2008/2010 | reverse complement strand
TGAGAGTGAGAATGAGGACTAGAAATGGGATTTATAGCAGAATCCCCACAACCATTCGTAATATCGTCTTCAAAAACGTCTTCAAAAACCGCGATGCGACTTCTAAATATTGCAAATTAAAATCAAAGTGTCGCAAGCCATGAATCAAAAGCAATAAAAAGTTTTGAATTAGCATTAGAATGTATGCAATTAAAATCTGTGAAGTATTAGCACTATTTGCAAATTAAATTCAAAGTGTTTCATACCGAGAATATAAAAATACAAAAAGTTTTGAATTAAAATCTGAATTTGCGGAAATAGAATATGCGAAACTATACTAGTAATTGCAAATTAAAATCAAAGTATTTCATACAGAGAACTGAAAACTGTAAAAAGTTTAGAATTAACTGTAGAAAGATACAATTAAAAGCCTAGAATTTATATGCGAAATACTAGAAACAATGCAAAATGCTTCAAAATTCGAACCTGAATCTTTAAAGAATTTAGAATAAGCATTAGAATATATGCAGTTAAAAGACTCAAAGCGTTAGCACTAGATTCAAAATTAATTCAAATGCTTGCAAGACATCGAATCCAAATAGCAATATGATTTGAATTAGAATCAAAATGAGTATTCGCAAAACTCTTAATATTTGCAATTGTATCAATGTTATATTCAGTATAATCAATGCAGAATAAAGCAATTTGAATATAATTAAGAGTATGAAGTACAGAGTATGCAGTATTCAGTGTGCTATTAAATGCTTTAGAAATATTCGCAGAAATATTCGCAATAAATCCTAAGCATATTCAAAACAATTCACATTAACATTCCAAATATCAAAATACTTCGAATTAGCATCAATATGATTTGAAGTAAACTTAGATATTTTTAGATTAATTATTTAAGCTTTATAACTAATATTATATCTTATTGAATTTGTAGTATTAGTTTCATTTAAAACATTAAGTGTATGATAGTATATATTAAAGATCGAGTAACAGATGAAGTCATAGCAGTAACTTATGATGTATTCGTAGTATATGGAAATGAATTAATATTCACTAAACAGAAAACAGCAAAAGCAATTGCAAATAGTTTAAGTGATTCAATATTATTCTTAGTACATAGAGAAGCAAAGCACTTTATTTCATATTCAGCAGAAATTGATCAATCAATTGTAACATTAAATAAGAATTTAATTGCAGTTGCAATAGACAGTGAAAACAAAGAGTATGAGAAGAATTACTTAGAGTATAAAAACCAATTAGAACAATGGAAACATGACATCGAGAACTCTAAGAATAGTTGTAACTGATATTGAAGCAGAATGGTTAGTTCCAGTAACAGCATCAATATCATGGGTAGATTACCAATTAGTTCTTAAATTAACATCGTCACGAACAAGACATGGAATACAAGAGTTTCTTAGAAGAAACAACATACCTGTAACAGAATTCGTAGATGAAAAAGAATTAATAGTAGATCCAAGAGAATTACAAGAAGTATCTATAAAAGAATCTAATATAACAACAAAGGAGCTTTTAGAGAGACTAAATGATGATGAGTATTAATCTTAATATTATCAATAATGATTATAAGATTAACTGTAGTATGTATAAGGTATAATGTGACAATAGAAATATTGTGTCACAAAGATACCGAATGTATAGTATCGGATGAAACAATAGAAATAAAAGCAACATCAGATAAAGTAAGAAATAAAATCAAAGAATTTTGTAAATTCGCAAGAATAAGTGTAAAAGAATATCCAATTATTCATAAACTTGTAATATCAAGAGAATCAAAGAAGGTATTTGCAAAGACCTTTGGTAATCGGTAAAGCTTTCCAATCCCCAATAGGGAACAAGGACTGGAAGGAGCAGCATTTAGCATCCCTATAGTAATAACTTTAGAAATGGAAGATTATTTTACAACAGAAGAAATAGTAGGAGCATTAGTATTCATATTTTTAGCAATTGTACCTCCATTAATATTGGAGTATCGAGAGAAACATCGTAAGTAGTATTAATATTAATATTTAATAATTATGGCATTTATAGGATTTTTAGCATTAGTATTCATATTATTTCTATTATTCCGTTTGTATATATACAATATCGAATCAGAAGAACGTAAGAAAAAATATGAGAAGAAGCCTATAAAAATTAATGAGGAATCTCATGTTCAATTTCATTATTTTGATGAAGAAGATAATTGTATAGAAGATTATGAAGAATATACGAATCGTATGCAAGAAATATGGGGATATGATCCGTATAATGTTGAACCAACAGAAAGTTATTGCTCAAAAGCAATACATATAGAATAATATTAAATTGCATTACCATTATGAGAAAGAAACTTATCACAACCAAAGAAATTAAAAGATATATCAAGACACATGATACGATAGAAGAAATATTGTATTGTTTAGCGTTTTTCTTAGTACCATTTGTATTTTACTTAGTAGTACATTTCAAATACTTGTTTGACTATGTGGATGATGAGGAACTTCAAGTGTACTTAGAAGCTGAAAAGAGATATTCGGCAGCAACAAGAATATGGTTATTAGCAATAATAGCAATACTCTTAGTAATACTGATAATAAAGATTTGACCGCCATATATTGAGAATGAGCCTTTGTTTAATGGAGATGACCTCTCGGTTGTCTCCATATAATTAAGGTCACAGAAAGCAAATTCAAACGTTTTAAATGGCATTTTCAAGTCTGACTTCTGGTATGGTAAATCGGTTATAAATAAAAGTAAACGCAAAATTTTATGTTTGTAATAGTAGCATCAAGTGCAAAATCAAATATAGGATCAAAAGAATATGTATGTTTATCTAAAATAGATAAAATACAAACGTATTCAGATAAAATAAGATTATCATTCGATTCTATAAAAGCTCTATATATGTCAAAAGTCGAATTACGTAAAAAAGAAATAGAGTACGAATCTATTTTTGAATTAACTTTAGAATTTAAGTATAAACAAGTAATCACAATAATACCTTAAAAAATGTATATACAAATAAAATCAAAATCATGTACAACATCAGTAATTGCTGTTGTATCTGTGAAAGAAAAAGATCTCAATGAGGTAGAAATAAAATTCAAAGATAAAGAAGCATTAAAGTTAGCAAGGCTAAACTTATCTAACGTAGGTTTAACTGTATCCGAACGTGCGTTTAGAAGAATGAGAATAAAAGGATACAAACAGTTATTAATTAAATAAATTGTAATTATGGAAGTACAAGTAGCACAAGTGAACAAAGCAACCATTAAGGATGTTATTAGTATTCGTAGCAATGATGCTAATAGCGCAGTAGTTGTATTTAAAGATGCAGAAGCATTTAATACAGCTAAAAAGATATTATCATCAGCTAAGATGAAGTTTACACCATTACATGTAACACCAATGATGTATTTACCACAAGGTACAGCATTACTCGTAACAGTATGAGTATATGGAATATTCTAAAGAGTTTTTATCTCAATTTAAAGTAGATGCAACAAACTATACGTATGTGCCAGTTGATAATCGACCACACGTAGTACCACTTATAAGAAAAGGTACAACAAAAAAGTTTGAAGCATTGATATATGCAGAAGAATCATCTTTACGAGCATTTCAATGTGCAGCAATACAATGTGATTTGAAGTTATTACATGACTGTCAAGGATGTCGATGTTTGCCGGGTGGACGTAAAGATGGAAAAGCCGTAGTATTTAAAATAGAATACATTTATCAAGTGCATGAACAGTGATATATTTAAACCTAGCTTGCTTCCAGATAAGGATAAGACCGAGTTTGTAAAGCAAGTTCAGCAAAAGTACAAGCACATAGGTTCAATAAAATATAGACCGGGTTCAACATTATGACAATTTAACACAGAAACGGGAGAATTAAAACCCGCAAAAGTAACAGTTAAAGAGCAATTAGTATGGACGTCTAAAGGTGATTGTACTAAGAAGACACGTAGCGTCATTTACGAGAACAAATGCGTTTACATGTGGGCGTTAAATAGAAAGAACGCTGAAAAGAAGATCCTCAGAGTTATTAACAATATAATTAGAAAAAGACAAGAGAATCAATGATTATACATTTTATTATTTTATGGTTTACAATAGCATTACTAATTGTATTAGCTATATTCTTAGTAGATGCAATAGGTTATATATATTATCACCGAATGAAAACTGTTTGGTACGTTCAAATGATGATAGCATTAGTGTTATCACTATTTGTTTTAGGTGGAATCATATTAATTGCATTCTCAATTGAATCATTTTGTTCAGTTGTAGGTCTATTACAAGACGCATCTGTAATCGTATTATCACCGAGATAAGTGTTTGATTATTAGATTAAATCAAAATTAATGCTTATCTTTGTGGGCTTTATGATGTTTTAGTTTTAAACGTAGTTATTAATCTATTTATTAATCTTTCTTATTATATGGTGAAAAAGGAAAATCTAAAGACATTTGTTATTCAACAAAGTGATATTAATAAGGCTATTAATTATCACTTAAATAAAGGCGGTAAAGATCATAGATATCTTGCTGATTGTTTAGAGCAAGAAATGTTTTACAGTTATTGTTGGGAAACTATTCATCGTTATGTTTGTCCGTGGAATGGCTTTCGGAAGATATTGAATCCTGTTGTTGATAGTTTGTCTTGTGATATGCCTGCGATTACAATTCAAACAATTGCAATTGACGGTACTATTACATTCCGAACTGCTCAATGTAATGGTGTGAGATAATGAGTGGTGAATGCAGTAATTGCGAATCTAGACAGCGTAGAGGTAATGACCCTCGTTGTCTAGTTTGTATTTATTTCAATCCTGCAATATTTAATAAAGGTTTTACTAATGTTAAATCACAGCATTTTATTACTAAAGTTGAAAAAGCAATTGAAGATGCTAAAGTCTTCCGAGATAAGGCTAAGATTGCTGATTTACGACTTAAAGTTAAAAATGTTGATGAAGTTCTTAATTCAAATGATAATTCTCGTACATTTCAAGAGATATTTGATGATAAGAAAGAGCATTGGCAAAAACTTGGACTTAATGTTGCAGATATATGTGGATTTGAAGATGCACATAAAGAAGTTTCTGAAGTTCATGAAAGTGATAAAGGTAATTTCTATTTTACATTTCCATGTTCTACAAGACTTAGAAATAAATATGTTCGTATTTATGGAACTGATATTTCGACGAGAGCTGCTATTGAAAAGATGTACCCTGATACTGATTATATTCAATATGATTCTGTAAAATGGAATACTCCTAATAAATATACTCGTCGTAAACCTTGTGATTGTTATACAGAATGGATATAGAAAAAGCTTTTGAGAGTATTCAAAATAATCTCATTGTTACTAGAGAACGTAATCATTATATTACTCAAGTTTGTCCTTGTTGTGGTAAGTATAAGTTTAGTACCAATCCTAGCAATGTTATGAGTAATTGCCTAGATTGTGGATATACTGTTATGAATAACAGAGGTACTATTGAGAGATTCAAAGGGCAAGGTGTATTTGCACTGTCTCGTGGCGATAAAGGTGGTATCTTTTCAATTGTTGAAGGTGGATGGGAAGCTGCAATTGAGACACTACCTAAAGCTGTTGCAGATGCTTTTGATTGTACAATTAATGAACTTGATTATTGTATTCTTCATTCTGTTAAAGATGATAAAGTAGTTACTATTGATTTTAAAGATATGCTCTAAGCTCCGCTCCGTTCCAGTCCTATCTCCCTACTGGGGTCTGGAAATGCTACATGGAGTGATGCTAATACTAAAGTATATATTATGACTGAAATAGACTTTGTTGTTGGTGATAGAGTTGTTACCTCTAGGGGAATCTATGGTACTATTGTATCTATTGATGAGAGTGCTGATACTTCTCAAGTTAATATTGGTAGCAAAACTGTCACTCTGTATAATAATCAGTTATGGTCGGTTAAGAATCGAATTTCTGTTGTTTGTTATTATACAGATGGTTATGAAAATTATAATAGGCTTGTTACACTTCCTAAACAGTTTAAACTATATGACTTTACTAAGCCATTAGATAATGAATTGTTGGATTATTGTAAAAAGGCTATTACTAAAAGTGTTAAAGGTATTTTTACGATTACGAAAATTGAAATTTAAATATGAAAGCAAATCTTACTTATTCTCTTATCTCTGCTGATTTAAAGCAAGGGATGTATTTGTTGGTCAATGATCATCTTGGTTATGTTAGTCGTATGAATGGCGATGAAGCGATTATTTCGTTTTATTTCGAAGACGGTAAAGTCATTAAGCTTGCTAAGCAAACTATGACTCGTGAAGATGCTATTCGTACTTATGGCGAATCTGTGATCAAGTTGATTGCAATTGTTGATGGGAATCCTATTTCCATTAATCATCAGAATTATAAGAAGATTTTTGTTCCTATGCTTACATTTGCTAAAGGTGCAGAAGAATCTTATATTGGTGAATTTATTCGTACTAAAGAAGGTCGTAATCCTCTATACGGTGAAGTATCTCCTGTTTATTCTATGCTTAAAAGTGGTGATACTGTTACTATTACAAGTCTTGAAGTTGTTGATCGTTACAGTTTGTATGATTCTACCAAAAGACTTGTTAAAGTTAAAGAAAAGAAATCCGGTTCTAAGTTCTTAGTTACTCGTATTGACGATGAGAAAGAAGAACTTCTTGTTAATCGTAACGATGTAACTCTTGGTGAAAAAGATAAATATGATTTATTTAATGTTATGAATTTTGATTCGTTAAAGAATCTTGTTGCAAGTGGTGAAGCAAAGACTGTTGAAGCTAAAGGTAAAACAAAATCTGAAGCTAATCCTAATGGTAATGCTTTTTATCGTTTGCATAAGAGCAAATGGAAAGCTACTTATAGTAAACTTGAAGGTCAAGATCATTATCAGTGGCTTGCTGTTCGTGAAGAAGATGAAGCAAACAATGAAGCTAAACTCGTTGTTCCTATCTCTGTTCCTATTACAAATATTCCGAAACATCAATTTAGTGGTTTCGATAATGAGTATTGGATTCCGGGTACAATTCGTGAAATGAATCAAGCTAAGGCTGATCTCAAGAATTTTGTTCCTTTTAGAGAAGGTCTTCCAATCTTTGGTAAACTTACTACTACTATTATTAATGGTAAAGAGTTTACTTATTTTCTTCTTGATAACATTAAACAAGAATCTGTTAATCACTACATCTTTAAGCATCGGGATATTACCGAGGAACGCCGAAGTGAATTAACCATTAAGAAGCTGCCTACGCTTTAATACAAGCTCGTAGAGGCACTTTTGTATTGAAATAAACCAATTGGTTCATTTTAATACAAAGTGTCTCTATGGGTCTAAAATGAGCCAAAATGAGGATAGTTAAAATCGAAGTGCCTGTTTATAGGTATGCTGAACTTAGTGATAGTGCTAAAGAAGTTGTTAAAGATCATATTCTTAGTGCTACACGTGATGCTCAAAGTTTCACTGATTTTGTTAAGCATACTCTTGATGTTTTAGGTGTTGAAGAATCTGAGGTTTATTATAGTCTTGGTAATTGTCAAGGAGATGGTCTTTGTTTTACAGGTAGTATTACATGGAATAAAGCTATTGAGATCCTTTATATTAAAGAAAGTATTGCTAAGCTAGATAAAGACTTTATTAAGTCTTGTGAAGATTGTATTTATTCTATTAATTTCTATAAACTTGATAGAATGTATAATCATTGTAATACAGTTACTGTTGAATTTGAAGATAGTAACTGGATGTATGCTGAGGATTTTACTAAGCTTAAAGATATATTTCTTACTTGGTATAAAGCTCTTTGTAATAAATTTGAACATCAAGATTATAAATGGTTTTATGAGATTAATGAAGAAGATGTTGTTGAGTATTGTAATAATAACGATATAGAATTTACAGCTGATGGAGACGTCTTTATTGAACCTACTTAAACCTTATGAAGATATTAGTATTGCTTTTCAACATTATCTTCTCCAAGTCACTAATGGTAGTGGTAATTTTATTGAGTTTGCTACTACGTTATCTTGGCGTATGCAGTTGGGAATGGTTTTGGAGTTTCTCGATATTGTTTATGATGTCACAATTTCTATATTTCCCAACGGAGGAGCTGTTATCAAAAGTATTAACGGAAGACAAATGGTTGCTGATGTGTATATAACTACTGAACCTGTCCATCCTCTTGTTCGTTATTACAATACTATTAATGTTGCTTGTAAATACATTTTAAAACCCTTTTAAATTATGGATGCTACAGATAAACCTAAAATAAAAATTAAAGCTGTAGGAGATACTGTGTCTGGTATAGTTTATGTAACTGAAAAAGGTTCTTATCTTATAGATGTGAATTTTAGAGGTTATAATGATAAACATCCTGATTGTTCTACTATGAATTTACACGCTTGTTGTCCTAATGAACCTGATGGTGAACCTTATTATCGTCTTAAATCCGAAAGATTTGTTGTTGTAGATGAGTTCTGATTTTAATAAAGATGCACTACTTAGGTCTGCCAAACGTATTAATGTTTCTTATTTTAAAGAACAACAAGAAGATGCTATTAATGCTATTTGGCAATGGTGGCAATCACAATCAATAAGTTTTACTCTTAGTGGTTATGCTGGTACTGGTAAAACTTTTATCATGCGTCATCTTGTACGTTATTTGATAGTTGAAAAGGTTTGTGTTACAGCTCCAACTCATAAAGCTCTTCGAGTTCTTGAAAATAGTTCCGGTAAGAAAGGTATGACCATTCAATCTCTATGTGGTCTTAGACCTGATGTAGATATTGAAGATTATAATATTGAGAATCCTTCTTTTAAGGTTATAGGTGAACAGAAAATGAGAGGTTATAGACTTGTCATTATTGATGAGTGTTCTATGATTAATCCCGGTCTATTTAATCTACTTATAAAGACGGCTATTCAGTGTCGATGTAAACTCCTATTCTTAGGGGATGAACTTCAGATTCCTTATGTTGTTGCTAAAGGAAAAGGTGAAGAAGATACTTATAATCGTATTAGTCCTTCTTTTACTCATACCGATGTTCAATTTCGTTTAACTCAAATTGTTAGACAAGAAGCTGGTAATCCTTTGCTTGAATTGTTTGGTATTATTCGTTCTGATTTGATTAATGGTACTGCTAATTTCTATCAGTATATTCTTCAAACTCGTGAAGCTGTTAATGCTCAAGGTGAAGGTTTTACCATTATGAATAAACTTGATTTTCGCAATAAAGTTATTGAAATGTTTAGTTCTGATAACTTTAGTAAGGATATTAATTATGTTCGACTTATTGCTTTTACTAATGATTGTATTGGCTTTTGGAATACTTTTATTCGTGATGGTGTTCTGAATAATCCTCAAGGTATGATAACAAAAGATGATATGTTTACTGCATATCGTACTGTATTTGATGAATACAAATCTCCTATTATTATTAATAGTGAAGATTATGTTGTTCATGATGTTCGATATTATGTAGCAGATAATGGTCTTGCTTGTTATTGTATTACATTGAGATCTGCATTTAATGGTAAAGTTACTCCTATGTTTAAGATTATTGATTTTTGGGATTCTAATAACATGGATAACTTTGGTGCTATGCTAAATGCAATTCATTATAAAGCTCTTACTGGTACTGATCGTAGTAGATGGTTTAGATACTTTAGATTTAAGGATATACATCTTACTATGACAGATTATAGACTTAATGCTGCTAATAAGAATCGTCTTGTTGCTAAAGATATTGATTATGGTTACGGTATTACAGCTCATAAATCACAGGGTTCTACATTTGAAAATGTTTGTATTGATCTTGATGATATTATTTATTTTCAAACTAAATGGGGTAAGCGTATTAGACGCAACTCTGCTGAAGCTCTTAGACTTCTTTATGTAGCTATGAGTAGAGCTACTAAACATGCTTATTTAAAATTATAAATTATGAAAAAAGATATTACTCTTAGCAAAAACTACGGTCTTAATCCTAGTATTATTATATGTCCTATTTGTGGTAAAGACATAGGTATTGCTTTGTTTGGTCATATTAAAGGGGATAAAGAAGCCCCCTAAATATGTACAAGGGGATCTTTGCGATGAATGTAAAGCTAAAGTTAATGATAATCGATGTTTCGTTGTATCTGTTGATGAAAATGGAATGTTTAAAAATTGTATTATTGTTAACAAAGATATATTTACAATAAACATTAAAGAACCTATTGTTTTTATGAAAGAAGCTGAATTTAATGTCGTATTTAATAAAAATTAAATTATGGAACATGTTTATGTGTTTGATTATTGTACATCTTCAATATATCATTTTACTGTTAAGAATGATGAAGATATTGAAGAAGTTATGAGAGATAAAGGTCTTAGACTTGATGATTGCTATTATATGGCTTCTGAAAGTCCTATTGATATTGAAGAACTTTAAATTGATATTATGCTTACAAGTGAAGAACAAGTTCAGAATATAGATAAGATTTATGTTCTGAAAGAATGCTGGGGAGGTTTTTGTGGTATGGGTAGTAATCAACGTATTATTCATAATCGTTGGATGGTTCCTATTACTTGGGTTGCTGAACAATGTTCTATGAGTGCTGTTCAAGTTCTCGAAGAACATTTGTTTGCTAGTGGTTTAAATGTTGATAGTGTTGGTAAAATGGATTTTATTAAAGATAGAGCTAATCTTAAAGGATATGATCTTACAGCAGTTGTTTGTTCAACTTTAAAATATGAAGATGGAACTTCTGTTTATGCTGATACTACTGAAAGTAATAAATGATATTAATATTAATACAGATGCTCCGCTCCCTACCACTCCTTGATCCCTACTGGGGTTTGCAAAGTTTTACTAAATGTTATTGATATGGCATTAACTGATGAAGAATATAAAGCGTTAGGTGAAGCTGAATACATGATTGATGATCTTCTTGTTGAAGCTTCTCCTATTTCGTTTGGTGCTTATTGTGAAAAGTATTGGTTTGATTCTACCGAATATGATCATGATGTAAAAGGATATGATGTTAAGATTTTTAGAGATACTGAATTTTTTCATACTGTCTTTATGCAACGTAGTCTGTTTGAACGAATTGCTGCTAAAAGTAATTATTGATGCAAACGAGATTTTCTAATATGTTTGAAGATACGTTTGATGAATTACGTGAAGATGATTATTGTGATAAGTGTGATCTATGTGTGCGTAACTCTCTAATCCCCAGTAGGGGACAGGGACTGGAAGGGAGCGGAACTATCCTACATTTAGTTGCTGCTCCTAGTCCTGCTGATAGAAAAACTAAATACGTACTTAGTGGTAACACAGGTAAATTCATTAGACGTATTCTTGAAGATAAGAAATTACTTGCTTTATCGTATATTACTTCTGTTGTCAAATGTGGTACATCTCAGACTATTAATGCGAAAGCTATTGCTGAATGTTTTCCTAGACTTCAAAAAGAAATTGCTAGAGTTGAACCTAGTATGTTCATAACTTATGGTAAAGATCCATATTTTATTGTTAGTGGAGGTAAAGCTTTTCCTAAAGGTGGAGAAGGTATTGATGTGCTTCCTAATGGTAAGATACATATTTATACTATGAGTCTTGAATATATGCGTAAGAATAATGACTATAGTTATCTTGATAGAGCATATGATACTGCTGTTATTGCTTATCGTAAATTTGTTAATCAATGGGTTATTTTAAAATAAATGGCTACTAATAAATCACCTACTACTAGTTGGATATACGATATTGAATGTTATCCAAATATGTTTGAGGTTACCTTTATTCCTTATGGTGTTCCTCAAGATGTTATTGATTTATATATTTCTGCTGATATAGCTAAGAATAAAGAAGATAAACGTCTCATTCTTGAAGCTATGGGTGCTAAAACTTTTATTATTTATAGAGCTTATCATGAAGATAACTTTGAACGTCAGAATATGACACCTGCTTCATGGGATGATTCTAATAATATTAGTAGTGGTATTGAAGGTCTTTATATGTTTTTTAAATCTCATAAAATTATCATTGGTTATAATAGTTTTAACTATGATATGACTATGCTTGATATATTTATTCATTATGCTCCTACATTTGATTGGAAGACTGGTCTTCGTGAAGATACTTATGGTAGAAAGCAACATATAACTGAATTTCTATTCGAGCATTCTCAGAAAGCTGTTGATAAGGATATGGGTGGTAAAACGTATCGTAGACTTCTTGATTTTTATAAAGGTCGTAGATATTTTCGTCCTTTTACCGATTTTGATATTCAAAAGATTCTATATCTTGATGCTACATTTGTTGCTCTTAAAGCTGTTATGATAGTTCTAAAATGGTATCGTATTCAAGACTTACCTATTCATTGGAGTTATCGTATTAAACGTGATGAGATAGCACTTGTAACAGATTATAATATTAATGATGTTCTTGGTACTGATGCTCTTGTTAAGAATCAACAGAAAGAATTAGATCTTCGTGCTAAACTAAGTGAGATGTATGCTATTGATCTACGTAATATGTCTCGTAGTTCTATTGGTAAAAATCTAATGACTAAGTTCTATTCTGAATGGTCAGGTATGCCTTCTTATGAGTTTGTTGATCTTAGAACTGAACGCAGTGCTGTGCCTATTGGTAAAGTTGTTAAAGATAGTATTCAATTTAAGACTCCTTTTTATAGGAAGATTCTTGAATCGATTCAGAGATATAGTATTTATATTGGTCTTGGTAGTCCTAAGCAAAGTGAACTTAAACGTGAATCTATTGCCAATGGAATCGTTGTTACTACATGGAGAAAGAGCTTTCAATCTTTAGAATTTCTTTCTCATGATAAGGGTTATACGATGGCAAAAGGTGGTCTTCATAGTAAAGATGATCCTCGTGTCATTTGGGCTGAATCTGGTGAGATTCTTGCTGACCCTGATGTTAATTCAATGTACCCCAGCTTTATTGTTGAATATGGTGTTAGTCCTCATCATTTATCTTCAAAAGTGTTTTTAGGTATTGTTGAATGGCTTAGAACGACTCGACTTGATGCAAAACATAGTGGTCGTAAATTAGAAGCTGATGCTCTTAAGATTGTTATTAATCGTATTTATGGTGCATTGAATGATGCTATGGATTATTTATATGACCCTGAATGCACTTATACTGTTACTATCAATCTTCAATTACTTTTATGTAATCTTATAGAAGCGTTTGAACTTAATAATTTTGATGTTCTTTCTGCTAATACAGATGGTCTTCTTGTAAGACTTCCTATTTCTAGAAAAGATACCTTTGAACATATTTGTAAAGAATGGGAAGATTATAGTAAGCTTACTCTTGAAACTGAAAAGTTTGAGAAGTATTGTAGAAGTGCTGTTAATGATTATATTGCTGTTGGATATGGTTTCTATGATGCTTTACAAGAATATAATCGTTGTGGTGTTTGGATTGATTCTAAAGATAATACTTACACTACACGTCAAGCTATTGAAGATAAATTTATTAAGTTTAAAGGTTATTTTCTTCAAGATCCTGAATATAATAAAGGTTTTGTTTATCCTGTTGTTAAGAAAGCTCTTAAAGAATATTTCCTTTATGGTGTTGATATTACTGAATTTATTAAAAATTATATCAATACTTCTCGTACTGCCATTTATGATTACTGTTTTAGTCAGAAAGTTGCTGGTAAATATACTACAATTTATAAGACAGTTAGAGATGGTAAACCTGTTTATATTAAGTGTCAAAAGCATAATCGTTTTTATATTTGTAAAAGTGGTGGAGGTGCTATAACGAAAGCTATTGTTCCTGATTCTGATAATATAGCGTATGGTGATGATATTAGCGGAATTATTGTTGAAGAAGAGAAGTCGCTTGTTGCTAATCAGAGAGTAGCTTTGTTTAATGATTACGAATATAAAGAAGATTATAATCTTAATTATGGTTTTTATATTAATGAAGCCTATAAGATTCTTTATGGTAATGGTAAAACAGGTAAAGGTGAACGCCGTGGTATTAACAATAATAGTAATAACTTGTTTGGTTGGTAAGATATGAAGAGAGATAGAGCCGTTATTTATAAAAATTTTTATACCAATAAATTCTCAGCTGTTAAAGCTGTTATTGTTGTGTATTTAGATGCTGCCTTTGAAGATTTCTTTACTCAATATCCTTTCAATAGTAAGAACTTTAAAGATTACAACCATGATAAGATGCTTAAACATATTGTTTTTGATCTTTGTCGTATCATGGGTGATGCTGGCTTTAGGTTATATGAATTATTAACTGATTATGTTGATGATGTATATAATCGTAATGATATAGAACAATGCGCTAGAGCTGTTCTTGATAATATTAAACTTACAGATGTTAATTAAGATAGATGAAAGATTACGATATTTCTGAAAAATATAAGCGTATTTATCAGGGTATTCTTAAATGGAAACAAGCTGGTTATAAAGGTCTATTTCAATATACTGAACGTATTGATATTCCTCTTGTAATTAGTGAGGTTATTCAGCATGTAGCTAATCAAGTCGAAGCTGATCCTTATGTTCATATTGTAGTTCCTGATATTAAAACGAAAGATTCTCTTCGTAAACGCATTGTTCATACAGGTGTAGTTATAGATTTACTTAAAGATTTTATTGATCGTATCACTAAAACTTGTAAAGGTAAAGATATGCTATATGCTGATACGTTTATGATGCTTGATTGTACAAATGAAGCTTATCATAAAGATGATACTTATTTCAAGAAGTTGAAAAAAGTAGCTGCTGATAGGTTTTTATTTGTTACTACGAAAAAGATTTCGGTTAATATGTTAAAAGCGTTTACTACTTGTGGTATTCCGGTTGTTGATACTATAACTAAAGGTATGGCTTTGGAAGAAGGTTGGATTTCTCCTTATGTCATATATAATGTTGGTATTGAGTTTACAAGTGAAGAAAAAGAGCTATACAAACAGCTTACTGAACAAATTTCTTCTATGCTTTCTATATTTAAAGGTAAAGCTAAGATGGTAAATTATGAGTTTAGGAAGTTTACTCATCTACGTATGGATATGGTAGAAGATGATATGGCTCTTATTAAAGCTTGTCATATGGGTGTTAATTATGTAAATAATCTTACTGATAAAGTAGAGCATATACATAGTGAAACAGTACGTAACATAGTTGCTGAAGTTATGGGTTGGAAAACTAATCTTGATCTTTCTAATGACTATAATAAGCAAGTAGAAATGTATTGGAATCCCGACAATATACTCACTCGTACTAAAGCATTTAGTGATGCTATTGAGAAACGTTTAGAGTTATATAATAATAATCTTAATAAGAGAGAAGCTATTGCTACTGCTATTAAGAATATTAAAGGTAAAGGACTTGTTTTAAGTAAGACTCGTTCTATTACTAATTTTGTTGAGACTTTGGATTACTGTATGTGTTGGTATAAAGGTATGACTTCTAGGATTTGTTATGATTTCAATGGTCAGCCTTATACTTATACTACTGGTGCCAAGAAAGGTGAACCTAAAGTATTTGGTGATATTGGTATACGAAAAGAATGTTTAAAGCATCTTGAACATGGTGATGTTTCTGTTATTGCTACAGATGAAGTTGCTAATGTGGTTTTTGATGTTGAGGGTCTTACTACAATTATATGTACCTCTCCATATTGCAATCCATTTAAGACCATTTCCGGCAAGAAAGAGGAACAACCATACATAAATAAGCCTACTATTATAATATGGCTTTATATGCAAGATTTCGCACTCAATTCGGATGATTACCGCACGTCAAAAGAGAAAGAAAAGCTCATTGATGCGCAGAGTAAATTTACTACTGATATTGTCTGGACTAATGGCATTGAAGATGTTAAATTTTAATTTTTGATGATTTAGTGCTTACTATTGTTGCACACGTCAAAAATATTATCTATTTTTACCAATGGAAAATAAAGACAAAGAAAACGACAAAATGAGTGAAGAAGTTATTACAAATGATGCTACGAAAGACGGTGCTAATGCTACTACTAATAAAGGTGAAGTTGTAAAAGCTAATAGTGGAGCTGTTGCACAAGCAAATAAAGATGTAATTACTCGTAATCTCGCTGTTCTTGGTGAATATAGAACTTTTGCTGAAAGTCTTATAAATACTGATCTTGGTGCGAGATTTAAAGAAAATGTAACTAAAGATGGAACTGTCACTGAAGTTATTAACATTGATAACATGGTTACTTGTTTATTAACTGGGCAGGAATTAGGTCTTTCTCCTATGACTTCTCTAGCTTATGGTCGTAATCTTAATCTCGACGCTATTCAAAAGGTTGAACTTGGTAAAACTCTTGGTCTTTCTGTTACCGCTTCTTTAAAGAATATATTCTGTTTTGAAAGTGGTGGTACTAGACAAGTTTATACGGGAATTAATGTTGTTGAAGGTTGTCTTAATAAACATCATATTGATATTGAGATTGACGAAGACTTTGTTCCCGTATATGAATATTTTAATGTTCAGCTAAGTAAACCCATTATTGAATTTAAACCTGAACGTCACATTGATATTGATGAATATAATGATGATTATGTTCGTAAAATGATGGCGGAACAAGGTATGATTCCTGTTACTCGTATTGTTAAGACTTATCGTACAACGGTTACTCTTGTTCGTAAAGGTAAAAGAACTACGATTTCTTATACTCTTCAAGAAGCTATTGACGCTGGTCTTAAATCGGGTAAAAACTCAATTACTGGTGCTGATGTTAAAGGCAAAGATAATTGGGATAAACACACTCGTTCTCTTATGAGAAAAATGGCGATTATGATCGCTGCTCGTATCTGCGCTAATGATATTCTTAACGGAATGTATTGTGATATTGAACTTAAAGATGTTAAATCTATCAATGATGATTATGTTGATGTTCAATATGTAGAAGCAGATGATAACGCAAATTATTAAAGAATAAATACCGTTTGTGGTAGTGATATTGCAAACATCTATCTTACATAAACTATTAATAAAGTTAAAGTCATGGAAAAATTTAATTTTGATTTCTTGAAAGCTGGTATCAATGAAGGTCGTTTTGAAACTGTAGCTAAAGCTGCTAAAGTGAGTGATGAAATTCGTCCTGAGTTGGTGGTAAACATCTCCATTAACAAGATGTGTATTAACGGTCTTGCATCTAAGATGCTTAACATTGAAACAGGCGACTATATGAAAGCTATGGTCTTGACTGCTGATCAATGTGAGAACGATGTGAACAAGAAGTTCTTCATCATGGTTTCTAAAGTGAAAACTGACGACATGATGACGCTTGCTGCTGTCGGTAAAGCTAAAGGTGTTGGTCGTAAATTGTTCTGCTCTTACGCAGCTTGCTATTCTCAATTCTTGCAGAATACTCCAGATGCACAAGCTATTACTGCTGATAAGCTGGCTGAACTTGGCTATGCTTACGGAATTGATAAGAAAGATTCTGATGGTAAACCTTATACGAAGTACACCGCTAACCGCGAGGTTCACTACGAATTGGTTGATACCGGTATCGACTATCCGAACTCTGACGGTTCTATGTTACGTATCTGGGCTTGTGTGAACGCGCAGATTATCGACCGTCCTTACGATCCGTCTGTTGAAGCTGAAACTGCTGCTGATGATGCAGAAAATAAGAAAGCTGATACACCGGAAACTGTAGACGATACTGCAAATGCTGAAACTGCTGCTGATGATGCAAAAGAAGCACCTGCTGATCAAGAAACCACTGGTGACGGGGATGATATTTAATCTATATCCGTGATAACACATTGCTTAGCTAAGCTAATCTATCTTACAGAAAGAGGAACTATTAAGGTTCCTTTTTTTTTTACTCTTTAAATTACTTATAAAATGAGTGAAGTTAATAAAAGTCAAGCTGCTGCCGGAGTTATTAATTTTAGTGAAGTTGTAGTTACTCAAGACAAGAAGTTTAAACCCCGTGAAGAGTTCAACAATTTGTGTCAGGCACATCTCGTATCTGTTGAGATAAAAGAAACCGAAACTCCTAAAGTAGATGAGAATGGTGTTGCATCCACCTATGAGTATGCCGGTATTCCTGTACCAACTATTGTTTTCCGTTATAAAGAAGAACCTGTTCCTGGTGACGAAGTTGATCGGTTTTATACTGATTCTTTTCGTATCGTCACTACTCGTAAAACTGACGGAACTGCTATAGATGTTAAAACGTTTACCTCTTTGATTACGGAAGCATACAGGAATTGTCGTCACCGTCTCGATGCTTATATCGGTTGTCCTAACTTCGTTGAACCCGGCTTTCCTCAGCCTATTGATATGAACGCTGATATTAACGGTCGTATCGCTCAATGGAAAGCATTTTGTGAGTTCTTTGTTAAAGCATTCAATGTTGGCAAAGAGGGTAAGCCTGTATTCTTAGATGAAAAAGGTGAACCTATTGTTGTTTGGATGAAGCTTCTTGCTCATTATGGTGATCGTAAGTATCTTTGTACTCCGGGCTTTGTTGGTCAAGGTTATATTGAACGTGTTATTAACGGTAAAAAACCTTCTATTGAAATTCTTCCAGGTGAAACTGTTGAACTTTCAAAAGATGCTGATAAAGACGAGAAACCTGCTGGCGCAGCCGCTGAGGCTGGCGTTGCTATGGATTACGGTTCCGGTCAAGGCGTTAATGCTGATGCAATTAATGCTTTAAAGAATCGTTATGCTGGTAACGGTGGTACTCCGGGTAAATATTAAGATGTAACTTATACTTTTGAAGAGGGTAGAGCAATCTATCCTCTTTTTTTTGTGTCTATTGGTTTTGTGCATAGTGTTGCTAATGCTCCGCACGTGACCTCACCTTGTTCCCTACTGGGGATTGCAAACGCTACAAAAGATGTAAATATGTGGAGTACAAGTGATAAAGATTATATTTTGAATACACTTGATCAAGTACATATTTATTCTGTCTTTCTTAATGTTCCTGAAACAGAGATAAATAATTGTATTTGTTTACGCAATTATAAAATCTCTAATCCTCTTCGTTATGATCCTAATCCTTCAGTTAGTTTTAAATGGTATGGTAATAAGCTGATATTTCGTGATTTTGCTGATTATCGTTATCGTGGTGATGTATTTGAAATTGTTGGTCTAGTTCTTAAAAAGAATTGTACTAACAATAAAGACTTCGTTGAAATATGTTCTAATATCATCGAATATGCTTCTGATGTTCTTAATGATTCACCTTATGTTAATCGTGTATATCAAGCTCAGAATAAGATTATCAATAATGAATTTCGTGTTATTACAACTGTAAATCGTAAAATGACTTTTTATGATTATAGGTATTATAATCAATTTGGTGTTACTAATGATCTCGTAGATAAATACGTGAAAGTTGTTGAATCTTTTAAGATTGATGGTGTTAGTAATCCATATTATTATACTCGTCATGATCCTTGTTATGAATATCAAGTTAATGATGGTTGTATTAAACTCTATTTTCCATTTAGAAATAAGCATACTGCTAATCGTTTCATTACTAATAATAAGTGTCCTCTTGAAAATCTTAAGACTTTAACTGATACTAATTATAAGTTGATTGTTAAATCTCAAAAGGATAAACTATTGATGTTACGAATACTGAGAGAGTTGAGAATTAATGATGTTGGAGTTTATGTGATTGCAAGTGAAACTGCTAAACTTCCTGATGATATTGTTGATGTTTTACGAAAGACTACTAGGATTCAAGTTTATGTTATGCTTGACACTGATAATACTGGTCTTACTTCCGCTATCGAATATGAAAAGAATTATAGCTTTATTGCTTTGTTCATGACTAAAGGTTATAGTGCTAAAGATCCTACAGATTTAGTTCGTATTACAGATTACAACTTCGTTAAGAAAAAGTTTGCTAATATGTATTTAAATGAGATCGTAAATGGTAAAAAAGGAGGAGTTGTGCTCTGATGCGCAACGGCTATTATGTGAGGGTATTCCTCTTAGAGCTTTAGGTGATGGTACTAGGTACTTCTTATATCCTATG
>OGOP01001149.1_pt1 | contig 20047 bp, 9 predicted proteins | sample 1552591 | NCBI WGS metagenome assembly OGOP01 (sample SAMEA2580120, study PRJEB22360) | human gut metagenome | biome: human gut; feature: human-associated habitat; material: faeces | place: Denmark | collected 2008/2010 | reverse complement strand
CCGCAGCAACCGTGACGGCCAACGGCTTCACCCACCGGGCATGCTGTTTCGCAACCGGGGCGGACTGGTCGAATGCGGAAGTCTGCGCGTACATGTTCTGCGGATAATCCGGCACACCCTCGACGGTGGTCTGCACGGCACGGCCATACAAGACCTGTTGCACGCGCTGCATGTCGCGCGCGAGCTCCAACGCGGAATAGTAACGATCCTCGGGCGTACGGCTCAAGGCCTTACGCAACACCCGTTCCACTTCGGCCGGCACGTCGGGACGGTTGAGCTTGGGCAGCGGATTGTTGAGAATGACGGACTTGAGCCGTTCGGCCCGCACCTGCCGTTGGGAATCGCCCAGCACATCGGCGTAGAAATACTCGTACGGCGATTGGCCGATCAGCATGGTGAACAGCGTGGCGCCAAGCGAATAGATATCGGACGATTCATTACCGCCACCGCCTTGGGCAAGCACCTCCGGCGCGGCCCACGCGATGGTGAAGCCGACACCCGGACGCCCATAGACGGTCCCGGCGATGCCGAAATCGGCGAGCATGGGCATATTGTGCGCGTTGATGAGAATATTGCTGGGCTTGATGTCTCGATGGATGATGCCTTTGCGATGCGCGGTGAACAGCGCGCTCGCCAGATCGATGCCGACGGTGAGCATCTGGTCGGCGGTGAGACGGCCATGCTCGAGGAACGTCTTGTAATTGCCGCCCGGAGCGTATTCGAACACGGTGTAGCCGCGCCCGTTGACGGTCACGCCGTTCTCATAGACGGAAAGAATGTAGGGGTGTGTGGAGATCTGCCCCATGAAATTCGCTTCGGAACGGAAGCGGACCGCGGCACGTGGGTCGAGCGTGTTCTTGCTGATTTTGATGGCCACCTGACGGGCCGGGGAAAGCTGCTGGTACAGGTACACGTCGGCTTCGGAACCGGAGCCCAGCCGTTTGATCAGTGTGTAGCCGGGAATCTGAGGGGGAATGCTCCTTGAGGCTTCCATGCTTCCTCTTTCTTGTAGTTCCTGCCCGGTTCCGTGCGTTGCGTCTATGCTTCGACCGTACTCGTCGTCATGGGCAGGCCGTCTGTTCGCTGTTGAACCTTCCCGGGCTGCGCCGCTAGTCAATCTTATTGGTGGCGGTGTCCGAAAAACTTTGTAGAGGGTATCGATGTCCATATATAAAGATGGCGGTGTCCACGATGACGTTTTCAGGACGGCTTCGGACGATGATATGCGATTCGTGGCCGGACCGTTCGGCTAAGCTGGGGAGACATGATGGATGTGGACGATCTCGATGACGTGACATTGGTTGCGGGGGCACCCCGCAGTGGCAAGACCCGGTTCGCGCTGGACATGCTGGTCGCCGCGATGAAGCGGCATGGCGACGCGTACGCCGTGATGACGGTCTCCGGCAGACAGGTGGCCGACCGGCTCGGCGACACCGTGATCCGCGAACTGTCCGCGATCTCGCAGGCACGCCCCGTCACCACCCTGCCAGCCGTCGCGTTCCGCATCATGACCGCCGTGCGATCGCATGCCGGACAACCCCTGCCGAAACTGCTCAACGGGGCCGAACAGGACGTGGTCATCCGCCGTGTGCTCGCCAGGCATGCCGAACATGCCGAGCACGGCGACGAATGCTCCACCTGCGCGCTATTGCGCACCTACTTCGTGGTCGCCGACTGGTCGGGCATGGTGGTGGACGACGCCACCGACGCCTTCGCCAACCAGCTGCGCGACATGCTTGCCCGCATGAACGAGATCGGCGCGAAACCGGAACTCGAAGACGCGCTGATTTCCCGCGCTGCCGACGAACACGGCACGCTTGACGAACGACGCGAACGACTGCGCGTGCAATGGCGGCTCGCCTTCGCGCTGCGTGCCGAATACAACCAGGCCATCAACGAGGCATATCCGGACCAATACCGTCTCGACGCCTCGCAGCTCATGATCGACGCCGCGGCCGCCGTGAACGAAGCCGAAACGTCCGACCTGCCGAAACTCGTCATCGTCGACGATTTCCAGGACGCCACACTCGCCGGCTTCGACTTTCTCACCGCATTGCGCAACCGTGGCGTGCGTCTGTTGCTCGTCGGCAACCCCGACGAGGCGGTGCAGACGTTCCGCGGATCGTACCCTGAATATCTGTTCAACATGGCGCAATCGCGATTGGGCGCGCGACTGGTACGGCTGGAACCGTCCCATATGGCCGAAGGTACGGACCTGGCCGCGGTGGCGAGCCGCGTGAGCCTGACCATCGCCAGCACGGAATCGACCGACGACGCGCTGGCGAACCGCCCCGGCAAAATGCCGGCCATCGCCATACCGGAGACGCGCGACGGCAGTCTTGAAGCCGCGATGTACCGTTCCACCGTCGAAGAACTCGACGACGTGGTGTGGAAAATCAAAACCGAACATCTCGAACACGGCCGCGACTGGAACGACATGGCCGTGATCGCCCACGACAACGCCACCGTGCGCACGTTCGGCGAACGGCTACGCGCCGACGGCGTGCCCGTACGCTATTCGAGCGTGACCCGCCCCCTCAAGGACGAACCGTTCGTGCAGGGCCTGTTCTCCATGATCGAACTGGCCGAACTGAAACGGCAAGGCATCGCCACCTCGTCCATGAACCTCGACACGGCCGGCGCATACGTGCGCTCACGCGTCGCATCGATTATGAACTCGCCGCTGATCACCACCCCCGGCGAACGTCCGGCTCGGCTGTGCGTGGTCGAATCGGCGATGAACGCGCTCGGCTCGCTGGCCACGGTTTTGCATGACGATACAGCCGATCCGACCACGTCCGACACGTCCGGACGCGCGCTGCTGCCACAGCTGATCGACGATTGGAACGATTACGTCGAAACCTTCCACACCGCACGCGTGGCGGCATCGGCGTCGGACGCGGAAAACGCTGCCGACATGGGCCTGCCGGCAATCGACACCGACGACCGGCTGATGACGGGAGAGCGTGCCGCTGAGGACGCGGACGAACCATCCTTCGGCATGAACGCGCTGTACATCCTGCTATTGGAAGGCGACACCGACCGCGTGCTCGACGCGATCGCCTCCGTACTGGGCCGCAAAGACCCCCAAGCGCAAGCCTTCGCACGCCTGTGGAAAACGCTTGACGATACCCTGCGGTCGGAGGCACGCCTGACATCCCACGAACCGCAATACATGCTCGACTGTGCATGGCAGGCGTTCGGCAAAGCCGAAATCTGGCAGAAAACGGCGTTGCGCAACAACGCCGAAGGCCGCGCGGCCAACGACCGGCTCGACACCGCGATGCGCCTGTTCAGCTACGCGTCCGGCGGCGAATCGAACGGCGTGACGGCAGCGCACACCATCGACGCGTTCATCGAACAGGTCCGCGCGCTCGCCATCGAAGCCGACTCCCTGGCGCACACCGCGCCGATCGATCAGGCCGTGACGCTCACCACGCCCGCCGGAGCTGCCGGAAAACATTGGAAACTAGTATTCATGCCTGCGTTCCAACAAGGCCAATGGCCGAACCTCTCACCGCGCAACACCCTGTTTGGCGGGGAGGAGCTCGCCGACATCATGCTGCATGGACGACTGTCCGACGACATCGTCACTTCCGCAGGCCGCGAAAACGCGCAGCTCGCCGCGGTGCTCGCCTCCGAACAGAAAAGCCTCCTTGTGGCGCTCACCCGCGCCGATGAGCGCGTGACGGTAAGCGCGGTCCTCAACGAAGACCATGTGCCGTCCGACTTCCTCTACGGCTACCTGCCGGAATGGTTCGACCGCGACCGGGATGCCGATGCGGAAACACGCGTGTACACGGCGGTCGGCGAGGCCGGCGAATACGCGGGACTGGAGGCCGACCCGCGTGGCCTGGTCGCCGCCGCGCGAAGCGTGCTGGCCCATGCGCCGGCCGATTCCCCCCAAGCGCGCGATGCCGCGCAAGCCTTGGCGTTGTTGGCATCGCATGGCATCGCCGCCGCGAATCCCGACAATTGGGCGTTCCTTACGGAACATGCGGGAGCCGACGATATGACGGGAATCGACGGCAAGATGGAATCTGACGGAAAAACGGAGCATGCCGACAAGGCGAAGCTTATCGAACAACCGGAATCCATCGAAAAAACGGACGGCCAATCCGACGTGGTCACCCTTTCTCCATCCGCCGTGGACAGTTTGTGGGCGTGCCCGGTGTGCTGGATGCTGGAGAACCGTTTCGCCGGCCCACGCATGGGCAGCGCGGCCACCAGCTTCGGCTCGCTCATCCACGCCGTCGCGCAACAGGCCACCGAAGCCGGCCTCGACCTGCCCCAAAACCACACCGCGGTAAGCGACGAGGACAACATCGACGAAATCGCCCAATGGATGATCAGCCGATACAAGACCCTACGTGGCGACCTCAACGCCATCGACGACCCCGAGGAACGGTACAAGGCGCTCGGCAAGGACGCGAAGGCGTCGGTCGCATTGCGCAACATCGCCACATATTTCGTCAAGTCGAACCGTACGGGATACCCGTCGAACAACACCGAAAACATCACCGTGGGAACATTGGACCATGCCGAAGCGGAACGGCAGTTCGCCGCGCGATTCGACTTCGACGACATCCTCGACGCCTACAACGCCATCGACGGCAACGCTCCGATCTCCCGCGACGAACTCATCGCCATCATGGGCGCGCTCGTCGACGGCTGGCCGGAAACCGGCATGAGCGACCGGCTCACCGTACGCCTGTCGGGCAGAATCGACCGTCTTGAACACCGCCGTACCGCAGACGGCCGCGAACAGGTACGGCTGATCGACTACAAAACCGGCAAAGTGCCAAACGGACGCTCCCTGTTCAGCGACCTGCAGCTCGTCTGCTACCAGCTGGGCCTCGCATTCCCGGAACACGGCGGAAAACGCGGCGCGCAGGCGATCGCAGCCATGCCGGACATCACCCAAAGCGCCCTGTTCCACGTCATGGAATACGCGGCACCCGCGCCACGCAAAGGGCAAGGCGACGAAGCGTACCACCAGCAGGCGCTGTTCGCCGGCGGAAGCATCAACGCGGGCGATTTCATACCCCGCAAATACGTGCCCAAAATGGCCAGCGTCTTCACCAGCGGCCTCGACGACGTCGAACGGCCGGCGCAGGTCAGCGAAGAACATTGGAAGCAACTTCTGGAATCGCGGTCGAAGATGACGGTATGGTCGCTGACCATGATCTCCCGCGTCTTCTATGCGGCCGCGGCGAGCCGGGCCACCCGCATCACCGCGCGTCCGACCGTGGAACACGTCGGATACTGCAGAACGTACGGCAGTGGGGTCTGCCCGGCCTGCCAAGGCGAGCAGAACACCGTATTCGAAAGGACCGTGGCATGAACGGGAGTAACGGTATGAACGGAAGCATGTCAACGAACGGGGCCACAGCAAAGGGCGATGCGATGGGCACTGTGCCGGCCGCCACGCCGAAATTCACCGACAGTCCGGAACAGGCCGCCGTCATCCAAGCCCCCTCATACGAGGACGTGGTCGTGGTGGCGGGCGCCGGCTCCGGCAAAACCTACACCATGACCCGCCGCATCATCACCCTCATCGACCAGGGCATCAGTCCCGAGAAGATTCTGGGCCTGACCTTCACACGCAAAGCCGCCTCCGAACTGCTTTCGCGCGTCTCCGCTGCCGTGACACGCAACCAAGCCGGACGCGGTACACGCGTCGCCTTCCTCAAACCGGAAGTCTCCACCTATGACGCGTTCTTCCAAACCATCGTGCGCCAATACGGCCTGCTCGTCGGCTTCGACCAAAACACGCAGCCATTGAGCGAAGCCGGAGCGCTGCAGCTCATCCACACCGTGCTCGACAAGCACATGGACCAGCTCATGGCCTTCGACCAAGGCGGCGACGAACTCGGCAAATTCTCCACCATCGCCGGCAACGTGTTCACCCTATCCAACGCCATCGCAGGAGCCATGATCGGCAGCGACTGCACCAGCTTCGACGAAGCCGTGGAACGCGTGCGCGCATGGGATAAGGCGTTCGTGGCGCAAGTGGCCAAAGCGCTTGAAGACGAGGACGTTCCCGATGACGAGCCGAAAGTGGGCAAGGCTCCGAAACAGAAGAAAAAGGAATCCGACACCGCCTTCGAAACCCGCATGCGCGAATACCGCGCCCAATGCCACCAACTCTGCGTCTACAAGACCGCGCAATTGGCCGGCACGGCCCGCAAACGCGACCTGCTACTCGACCTCGTGGCCGACTACCACGCCGAAAAACGCGCCCTCAACATGGCCGAATTCAGCGACTTCACCATCGCCGCATTCCAACTCGTCACCCGATTCCCCTCCATCGGAGCCACCTACCGCAAACGCTACACGCACGTGCTGCTCGACGAATACCAAGATACCTCCACCACGCAGGCGGCCCTCCTGACCGCACTGTTCCACGCCGATTCCACCCATCGCAGCGCGGTGAACGCCGTCGGCGACCCCTTCCAATCGATCTACGCGTGGCGAGGAGCCAGTCCAGGCGCATTCCGCATGCTGCAACACGACTTCGGCCACGACGCCACCGACAAGCCCTACACGCTGACCGTCACCCGACGTAACTCGCGCATGGTGCTCGAAGCGGCCAACAATCTGACGAAACCATTGCGCCTGCCCGCCAGACGTCGCGGCAGCTCGCTTATGCGCGAAGTGGACGTGCCCCCGCTCGCCAACATCGACAATGCCCCCGAAGGTACGCTCGGCGTGCTCGGCTACGCCACATTCGGCCAGGAAATCGACGCCATCGTACGCTTCGCCAAACAAGCGATCGCGCTGCACACGCCAACCGAAAACGAGCTCGCCGACGGAGCCAAAGACAACCGTCCGCACGTGGCGCTCCTGTTCCGCTCCAAAACGCAGATGCCAGCCTACGAGGACGCACTGGAACAAGCCGGCCTCACCACACTCGTCGTCGGCCAGGCCGCACTCCTGGAACGTCCCGAAATCAAAGACATCCTCGCCCTGCTGCACGTCGTATGCGACCACACCGACAGCGCCGCGCTCATGCGGCTGCTCGCCACACCACGATTCGGTCTGTCCGCCGACGATCTGCAGGCGCTCGCCGGCATCGCCGAACGGCTCAACACCGCGCAACGCTACCGCGCGCTCGTGTCGGCCGGCATTGTGGAGGCGGATGCGAATCCGTCCGACGCCGACATCCGCGCCACCGTGCGCGCCTACCGCGACCAAGTGCCCAACGCCGTCTTCCTGATCGACGTGCTGCTGCGCGGCGATCTGCGGCACCTCGTCGACGGCGTATTGAGCCGTACGGGAGCCGCGAGCGTCATCCACGCCGGTCGCGTCATCCAACAGGTGCAGCGCATGGTCGGCCATCCGTTGCCGGAAGTGGTACGCACGGCCATCACCGCGCTCGGACTGGACATCGACCTGCTGCTCGCCGAACGGATGCGGCATCCGGATGCCGGCAATCGTGCCACATCGCATGCCGCTTCGTCACTCGACGCGATGCTGTCTCTGGTGGACACCTACTTGCAGGAAATCGCCGCGCAGGGCACGCCAAACCTGCGCGCGTTCATCTCGTGGGTGGATTCGCTGCGTGACGCGTCCGATGACAACGCCACCGCACCAGATACCCCCGTCGATGTGGTGCTCATGACCGTGCACCAGTCGAAAGGCCTGGAATGGGACGCCGTGGCCGTGGTCGGCATGCGCGACGGCACCTTCCCGTCCAGTCAAGGCGACCACCTGAGCGTCAAAACGGACGAAGACCATCCGGGCGGTCGGCGCGACGGCGTATGGGAGCCGCCGGAATACTTCGAAAAAGCCCACACTTGGCTGGAAGACCCGTCCGCGGTGCCGGTTCCGGTGCGCGCCGACGCGGATATCCTGCCACGATTCCCGCACGACGCGCCCATCGGGGGCAATCCCGTGGAATCGCTCGACGGATTGGACGATGCGGAAGTGATCGACGACGAGGTGTTCGGCACCTTGCGAACCATGGCCGTCGACGATATGGAAGGAATGGATCCGGCAAGCCTGTACCTGACGCAACAGGAGGAATACGGCCGCCGACTGCACGCCGACGAACGCCGTCTCGCCTACGTGGCGTTGACGCGCGCCCGCTACGAGGCGCTGCTCGTATACAGCGGATGCAACGAGACGAGCCGCGACTCCCGTCTGGCGGAGGGAAAGAAAAGCGCCGCGCCGTCGAATTTCTGGCTGGAGACGCGCGATTCGATGAACGGAATCGTCACCGCGGTACGCGAACCGGACAACCTGTCCGACGATGTGGACGGCTCCCCGCACACGCTGGGACTTGACCTGCCCGACGGCTATTTCGTAGGCGAACACGCCCGCGATTTCGAGAATGCCGTGGTGGGCGATGCGTGGAACACGCCGCTCGAACCGGTCTCGGACGACCATACTTTGCCTTGGCCGTGCGATCTGAGCGCCGATGTCGCCGACAAGCTGCGTGCCGCGGCCGAACAGGTACGTGCCGTCGAATCCGACGAACCGAATATCGCTGAATCCACGGGAACGCAGGGCGACGTTGCCGATGAATCCGCCACGCCATCGCCGGAAACCGGAAACTCACTGCTGCGTCTCGCCAAACTGCTCGTCGCCGACGAACATCTCATGCCGGAACCGGACGCGGCTGACGCAGGCGAATCGCAGGACGCCTTCGACGAGGCCGTGCGTGCCAAAGGCGAACGTATCCTTGCTGCCGGCCGCCAAAACGTCACCTCGCTGCAAGCGCGCGCCGGCTCCATGGGCGAGCGTGACTCCCGCGCCTACTGGCGTGGTCTGGTCCGTCCGATTCCGCACGTCGCCTCGCCGGCGGCACAGCTCGGCACGCGGTTCCACGCATGGGCTGAGCGTTTCATCATGGCGGATGCGGACGTCGACGGCATCGGTGGTACGGAAGGTGCTGCCGGTATGGCCGCGCAGTCGCGTGCGGAACTGATCGCATTGATAGGTGATACGCAAGTCGACGCGGACAACGGCGGCGTGCAATCGCAGGACGCACCATCGCAGGACGCCCAATTGCGAGACGAACGGAAACTGGCCGCTTGGCAGCGTCGTCTCGTCGCTTCGCCGTGGGCAAAACGACGTCCAGCATGGGCGGAACGCCAGCTCGTCGTCGACATGTCCCAGCTCGGCACCATCGTCAACGGCAAACTCGACGCGGTGTTCTTCGGCGGTCTCGACGAAACGGACGAGATGAAACGCTACACCGTGGTCGATTGGAAAACCGGCGTAAAACCACGCAAACCGGACGAAATCAAGGAGAAGCTCGCACAGCTCGACCTGTACCGCCTGCTGCTCGCGGCGATGGAAGGGGTGCCGTTGGATGCAATCGACGCCTGTCTCTACTATGTGAGTGAGCCTCACGAGGCCGATCGGGAGCTTGACGCCCTCGACAAAACAGAAGAAGAGATCCTTGCCGAGTTGAGCTACGGAATTCCGCAGCAATCCGACAACGACTAGTGCCGGTGCGCAATGGCTCCTTGACCGAAGAAAGCGGGGGAGCGGCGCTTTCCGGCCTGCCTGCGGGAGAAACCGCTATGCAGGCAGCGTTGTGGAGGAACGCCGCTACCCTCGTGCAGCATGTGTGGGCGGGCGCACATGCCGGACGCAACGACAGTTAAGGAGTGTTTGATATGGCTGCGAACAGCGCAACCGCAATCCCGAACGCCGGCATGGGTGCCGGAACAAACAACGCATCGGCAATCGTCTTCCGTCCCATCGGCTGGGGCGATCTGGACGCGGTGGTCGACCTGTTCGACCGTACCTGGCCGCAGGATGTGGACAAGGTCGGCGCGGACATGTCGCGGCTGATCTCCCGATATTTCGTGCTGCACTACCTGCTGCCGACCACGTTCGCCAACGGCGCGTTCGCCGCCGACGGCACACTCGCGGGCGTCACGTTCATCCGCGTCGCCGGCGAGGCGCCGCAGCTCGACGAAATCGAAGTCGGCGAGGAAATGAAGGCCTTGGAACGCCGCATCGACGCCGATCCGGAGGCCGCCAAGCATATGGCGGCGCTGAAATCCGGCTTCTCGGTGGAACTCGATCTGGAACGCGAAGGGCGCGCCAACGAAACCACCATGGGCGAGCTGGAACTGTTCATCGTCAACCCCGACGTGCGCGGCCACGGTGTGGGCGGGCGGCTTTGGAGACGCATGCAGGAGCATTTCGCCGCATGGGACGTGCCCGCGTTCTACCTGCACACCGATTCCGACTGCGACGTGAGCTTCTACGACCACAAGGGGTTGGACTGCATCGCGCACCGCACGGCAAGCGAGACGGTCGCCCGGCTCGGCGGCAGTGCCGACGGCGAAGTGCCGCCACTGTTCGACGACATGTTCATCTACCGGGGAAAGGTGACGGCGTGACGGGCGCGAAACCGCAATCGCAATCGCACGAACCGCACGAATCGCAGAAAACGCAATCGCCATACGCGCAGCTTTTCCGCATTCCCGGCACGAAGGCGTTCTGCGTGTCCGGAGCCATCGCGCGACTGCCGATGTCCATGATGGGCCTCGGTATCGTGCTCGCGCTCAACCACATGTACGACAATTGGACGATCGCCGGCGTGATGAGCGCCGCGTACGTGCTCGCCACCGCCGCGGTCACGCCGCTGTACGCGCGCCTGTTCGACCGGTTCGGCCAGCGCAAGGTCGGTCCGGTGATCCTGACGGTGCAGATCATCGTCATGCTGGGCTTCGCGTTCGCCGCGCTGATGCGCGTGCCGATTCCGCTGCTGTTCGTGCTTGCCGTGGTCATGGGCATGACGCAGTTCTCGTTCGGCGCGCTTGTGCGCACCCGTTGGGCGTACGTGCTCGACCGCGCCGACAAGGAGGACCTGCTCAACACCGCGTATGCGCTCGAATCCGCCATCGACGAGATCGTGTTCATCTTCGGGCCGATTCTGGCGGCTTTCCTGGCCGCGTCCGTGCATCCCGTATCACAGCTGTTCGTGCCGACCCTCGCCTGCGCGTTCGGCGGTGCCGTGTTCTTCGCATTGCGTGACACTCAACCGCCGGTATTGCGCGAAATCACGGTCGTCGCGGCCGATACGGACGATGCTGACGTGCGATTGGCGGCCGGCGGTGCCGCTGGTGCCGCGGTTTCCGCGGACCGTTTCGATTTGGATCGGCTCAAGACGGGCGATCGCGACCGCAGGAAACGCAACGTGCTCACCTATGCGGGTGTGCTGCCGCTCCTCGCCGTGTTCATCGTGTTCAACATGGCGTTCACCGCGTTCGATACATCCATGACCGCCGTCATGAAATCGCTGCACCTCGACTCCGTGCTCGGCGTGCAGCTCGCCATGCTGGCCGTCGGATCCTGCATGGGCGCGCTGGTCTTCGGCTCGCGCGAGCTCAAAGGCTCCCGCTGGCGTCACATGATCATGTTCCTCGCGTTGATGACCGTCGGCTTCGTGGTGATCCACCTGTGCCAGGGCAACCTGATCGTGATGGGACTGGTGGAGATCCTTACCGGCCTGACCATTTCGCCGGTGTTCGCCTCCGGCAACCTCGTCGTCAAGGAGACCGTGCCCGAGGAATCGCTCACCGAAGGCCTGTCCTGGGTGAGCACCGCCGGCACGATGGGCGCGTCGTTCGGCTCCATGATCACCGGCATCGTGCTCGACCATTTCAATCCAAGCGCGGGATTGAGCCTGCCCGCCGTGTTCGTGGGCTGTTCGATTCCGTTCGCGCTGATCGGCTGGCTGCTGGCGCGTCGCCGCGGCTGACCGACGTTCGATCGTCAAGCGTCATAGCCGCCTGCCTCCGCGTCGAAGCGTCTCTTTAGATTCGTAAGTGGAACACGTTATGGACGCGGACACGCGATTTCGAACACATGCGCACGGCAAACGTACGACATGCGCAACATGCGCGTCCGCGAAAACATCAAGGAGCTGCAATGATCAAGGTTTCCGTAGTCGGCGCCAAGGGCCGTATGGGCTCGCATGTGGTCGACGCCGTCAATGCCGCCGCCGACACCGAACTCGCGCTCGCGCTCGACGCAGGCGACGACCTGGCCGCCATCACCCCCGAAAACACCGACGTCGTGGTGGAGTTCACCGTGCCGAGCGTGTCGCTGGGCAATGTGCTCGCCCTCGTCAAGCAGGGCGTCGACGTGGTGGTCGGCACCACCGGCTGGACCGAAGAGAAGCTCGACCAGGTGCGTGCCGCGCTCGCAGCAGCTCCGCGTGAGGGCCAGAGCGTGTTCATCGCGCCGAACTTCGCCATTTCCGCGGTGCTCGCCGACCATTTCGCAAAGGTCGCGGCGCCGTATTTCGAATCCGCGGAAGTCATCGAACTGCACCACCCGACCAAGGTGGACGCTCCGTCCGGCACCGCTTTCCACACTGCGCAGGGCATCGCCGAAGCGCGCAAGGCGGCCGGTCTCGGCCCGGTTCCGGACGCCACCGAAACCGACGGCGGCTCCCGCGGCCAGGTGGTGGACGGCATCCACGTGCACGCCGTGCGTCTTCGCGGCCTCAACGCCCACGAGGAGGTGCTGTTCGGCAACTCCGGCGAACAGCTGACCATCCGCGCCGACAGCTTCGACCGCATCTCCTTCATGCCGGGCGTGCTGCTGGCCGTGCGCAAGGTCTCCACCGGAACCTACCCGGGTCTGACTGTCGGCCTCGACCACTTCCTCGACCTGTAACCGTAATTCTTTTTTCAAACTGCCGACGGGTGCATGTGTCTTCCGTCGGCAGTTTTTTATGGCGGATCTGTTCCGATTACTTGGCAAGGCGTGCGATGGCGGCGCTGACTTCCGCCAGCTTTTCGTCGGCAACGGTACCGCCCTCCGCCGCGGCTTTGGCGACGCAATGGTGCAGATGGTCGTCGAGCAGCAGTAGCGCCACCGACTTCAGCGCGCTGTCCGCTGCGGAAATCTGCGTCAGAATGTCGATGCAGTATTCGCCGTTTTCCGTCATCTGCCGAATGCCTCGCACCTGCCCTTCGATGCGATTCAATCGTGCGATGATCCTCTTCTGGTCGCTTGCGTACCCGTGTTGTGTGACGTTCATATCGTCCTCCTCGCTGCGCTGAAAATTTTATCTACGGCTGAAGGTTGCTCGTCCCTCTTGCCAATATACCCTATAGGGGTATATTGTGATGGTGTTTGCCGAAATCGAAGGCCAATCACGGACGGAAGGCGGCTGGAATATGCACATCGCAATCGCGCTTATTATGGCGCTGCTCGTCACGGCGGGCGTGCTGTGGTTCTTCTTCGCACCGCGCAAAGCGTATCGTGCGCCGTTGCGCGACGGCGTGCAGGAAGCGGTCGTCGAAGTCAAAGGCGGGTATAACCCAGCCGTCATCGAAGCTGAAGCGGGCATGCCGTTGCGGCTGATCTTCGATCGCAAGGAAGACGGCGAATGCTCGTCGCATGTCGTGTTCTCCGATTTCGGGGTCGATCTTGCGTTGCCCGCCTTCCGCACGACCACGCTGACGCTTCATCCCGACCAGCCGGGCGAGTATCCCTTCGCATGCGGTATGAACATGCTGCACGGCACGTTGCGCATACTGCCGGGAAAGCATGCAAGTGTCGGTGCCGCCGCCGGTTCCGCGGTTGGTTCCGTCGGCGCCAGTATGTCCGATTCCGGCGATTCGGACATTCGCGCGACTGCTGACGGTGCCCACGCATCCGGTTCCGCGGAAACAGGCGTGCAATGCGCGCAAAAAGGCGCCGTCCAAACGTCCGGTTCGGGTGATTCGGGCAAATCGCGCGGATCGGAATCGGGAATTCGCGCCCTCATCACCCGTCTTATCGTGGCGGCCGTCTGCACGATTCCGGTATTCGGCTCCACCATGCTCATGCTGTATCCGATGCCGAACTGGCTGCAGTTCCTGCTGATGCTGCCAATCGTCGGCTATGCGGCATTGCCGATTTTCCGCAGCGGTTTCGCCGCGATCGCCCACCGCTCGCCGGAGATGAACGCGCTCGTCAGCCTCGGCGCGCTGGCCGCATTCGCCTACTCCTGCGTGGTCACCTTCGCGCCGGGCATCCTGCCCGAGAACGCGCGCGAACCGTATTTCGAAGCGGTCGGTGTGGTCGTCACGCTTATGCTTGTCGGCCAGCTGCTCGAAGCGCGCGCCCGCAAAGGCACCGGTGAAGCCATGCGCGCATTGGCGGGTCTGCAACCGAAAACCGCCCGCGTGGTGCGAGACGGCAAGGAAACCAGCATCGCCATCGATGACGTGCGCGTCGGCGACATCATCGCCATCCGCCCCGGCGAGCAGCTGCCGGTCGACGGCATCGTCATATCCGGCAGCTCCACCGTGGACGAATCGATGATCACCGGCGAAGCCATGCCGGTCGCCAAAACCGAGGGCAGCGAAGTGACGGGCGTCACCATCAACGGTGGTGGCTCGCTGCGGTACCGCGCCACGAAAGTCGGCAAGGACACCGTGCTCGCGCAGATCATCGGCATGGTGGCCGCCGCACAAAGCTCGAAAGCCCCCGTGCAACGATTGGCGGACCGTATCTCCGGCGTTTTCGTGCCGGCCGTGGTACTCATCGCCGTATGGTCGTGCGCGCTGTGGTTCGCGTTCGGCCCCGAACCGCGTGTCACGCACGCGCTGGTTGCCGCGGTGTCGGTGCTGCTGATCGCCTGCCCGTGCGCGCTCGGACTGGCGACTCCGTTGTCGGTGACGGTCTCGACTGGCCGCGCGGCTCGCATGGGGGTGCTGGTCCGTTCCGCCGAAGCGTTGGAAACATGCGGCAAAGTCAATGCCGTCGTATTGGATAAGACCGGCACGATCACCGCCGGCAAACCCACCCTTACCGATGTGCTGCCGTTGGGCGTGTGGCATCGGCGTCCCGATGATTTGCTGACGATTGTCGCCGCCGCCGAACGTGATTCCGAGCATCCGCTCGCTGCTGCGATCGTTGCCGCAGCTGCGGAAAAAGCCGACGTCGCGGACGTTGCGGAACTCGCGCAAACCACCGATTTTCAGGCGATTGCCGGCCGTGGCGTCACCGCGCGCGTCACCTTCCGCGGTCTGCCGCACACCGTCGCCGTCGGCAACACCGACCTGATCGACGACCTTGACGTCGACATGCCCGACATTACGTCCGATACCTCCGAAATTGCCTCCGAGACCATCCACGATACGAACCTCGACGCCATCATCGCCGACATGGAACTCCTGTCACAGCAAGGCAAAACGCCGATCCTAGCGGCCATCGACGGCCATCTCGCCGGCATCGTCGCCGTCGCCGACGTGCCGAAAGCCGACTCGCGCCAAGCCATCGAACTGCTCCGCAAACGTGGCGTCGAAGCCGTCATGCTCACGGGAGACAATCCGACCACCGCACGCGCCATCGCAAGCCAGGTCGGTATCGACGAACGTCATGTGATCGCCGGCGTGCGGCCGGAACGCAAGGCCGACGAAATCGCAAAACTCCAATCGCAAGGCTATACGGTGGCGATGGTCGGCGACGGCATCAACGACGCCCCCGCCCTCGCCCGAGCCGACGTCGGATTCGCCATCGGCACCGGCACCGACGTGGCCATCCAATCCGCGGATGTGACACTGATGCGCGGCTCGCTCATGGGGCTCGTGCATGCGCTCGACCTGACGCACGCCGCCATGCGCAACATCGCGCAAAACCTCGGCTTCGCACTCGGCTACAACAGCATCGGCATCGCGATCGCGGCCGGCGTGCTGTATCCGTTCACCGGAACGCTGCTGAATCCGATGATCGCCGGCGCCGCGATGGCGTTCTCGTCGTTGTGCGTGGTGACGAACGCAAGCCGGCTGCGCCTGTTCGATCCGGACGCGGAGGCGGCGAAAAACAAGACGTATCGGGTACGCAAGCCCGATCCGAGCAAAAATAATGGCAACCAGCACAGTCGGAAAGGAACGATCATGGGACTGTTCAGCGATCACAAGGCCAAGAAGGAAGCCGAGAACATGGGCGCGATGGGAGCCGGACACTGCTGCGGCGGTCATGACGGCCACGGCATGGCTTCGAATATGGGCGATTCCGCGGCGAACGTTGCGAAGGACCCGGTTTGCGGCATGAGCGTCGATCCGGCCACCGCGGCCGCGACCCGCGAATACGGCGGCGTCACCTACTACTTCTGCAACCCCGGTTGCGCCGACAAGTTCGCCCAGAACCCGGCCGCCTACCTGGGCTGAGACCTGATTCTCGTCCGTCCCCAATCTGCCGACATCGAATGACATCCGGCCGTCGGCGGGTTGGGGATTTTTGTTGAATGGTTGATTTACGGATTCCGATTCACGGACGAACGATAAGATTCCCCTCCCGCACTCCGGAGAGCGCGTCCCGCCCCGCTACAAACGTGCGCGTGACGACGCCGTTAAGCGTCATGCCATCGCAGGCGCAGATCGGATTGCGGCTTTCCAAAGCGGTAGCATCCACAACAAACCGTTCGTACGGGCGAATAATCGCCAAATCGGCCCGCAATACCGGCGTTATATCGCCACGATCGTCAAGTCCCACAAGCCGTGCGGTGTTGCACGACATCCACCGCACGACGTCGGCCAAACTCAAGCCGCGCCGCATCGCACCCGTCAACACCGCGCGGAATCCGACCTGCAGACTGGAAACGCCACCCCACGCGGTGGCGAGCGTGCCGGCTTTCATATCCGCGCTGGCCGGGGAATGATCGGTGACGACACCATCCAACGTGCCGTCGGCAAGCCCCGCCCATAGCGCGTCCTGCTCATGCAGATCACGAATCGGCGGACAGCATTTGACCGCGGTGGCGTTGTCGGGAATATGGTCGCAATCCAACGTGAGGTAATGCGGACAGGTCTCCGCGCTGACCGGCAGTCCTTCGGCCTTCGCCCGCCGCAGCACGTCCACGCTCAGACCGCTGGACACGTGCAGAATATGCGTGCGGCAGCCGGTGCGTGCCACCAGCCGTACGATCTTGCGCACCGCGTTCGCCTCGCATTCGGCCGGGCGCGATGCCGGTTCAACAGTGTTCGCAACAGTCGGGGATTTTGTTGCCGCGTTAGTCGCCCATTTCGCTGGTTTGGCACCGTTTCTTCTATGCCGAATCCGCCCGATATGCGATGTTGATTGTGTGGGGTAAGCTGTTTTTGCCATGGTCGGTCATCTCCTGATGGTGGGTCGCGTTGCCAAGAGGCGCCGCCACTGCCTGTGATGGATGCATTTCAGTGCTTACGGCATCTGAAATTCTTCATTCGTCGTGACGGTTGTCGGCGGCCAAACCTGGTGAAACCCGGAAAGCAAGGGGTAGCATCGTCAGGAGAGCGGATGCGCCGCGTGAGAATGTACTGCAGGGAAGGGCGATGAGCGTGACTTCTGGAATTATGCTTTCAGACAATATGGGGGCTTCGAAGGACGCCATGGACGAGGAAGGCAATGCTGCCGCGGACCTCGGCTTGGTGGCGCGCATCCGGGAATCCTTCGATTCGCTGACTGCGACGGAACGTGAGGCTGCGCAGTTCATTCTGGGTCATCTGACCGACGTGCTGGTCTGCAATTCCGTGGAATTGTCGCAGTTGAGCGGCATCTCGCAGCCGACGCTCAGCCGCCTGTACCGCAAGCTCGGCTATGCGAACGCGGGCGAATTCAGACGTGACGTGCGTCGCGTCCATCGTCCTGGCTCTCCGGAGCTTTCACGGCACACCCAGTGCGACGATTTGGTCGCCGACCATCTGCGCCGTGACGAGGAAAGCCTGAAACGCACGTTTGAAGGCATCGACCGCGCGCAACTGTCATCCGCATGCCAAGCCATGGCCACGGCCCCGCATGTGGCGGTGGTCGGGTACCGCAGCAGCTATCCCGTGGCGCTGCACATGCGCGAACAGCTGATGCGGCTACGCGGAAACGTTGATATTCTGCCGAATCCAGGCCAGTCCATAGGCGAAGATCTGGTTGATTATGCGGCAGGCGACGTAATCGTCATCATCGGCGTGGGCCGGCGTCTTCCCTTCTTCTCGCGGCTCATCGACGTGATGCTTGAGCGCGGCCTGACCGTGGTGGTGATTGGCGACATTTCGGCGCGCAACGCCGTCATCGGCCGTAACGTCGCCTTCTTCAAAGTGGTGCTGAACTCCCACGTGCTGACGAGCTTCACCGCGGCGTTCGCCCTGATCGCCCTGATGGTGGACGAAGTCGGAAAATGCCTCGTCGATACCGAAGACGAGGTGCACGCGCGTATCGAAGGCATCAACGATTGCTTCGATGCGCTCGATGAGCTTGAAGATTGATAGGGAAAATCTAGGCGCGGCACGTCCCGTTGGAACGGCGGTAAACGGAAGTGGAAGCGGGAATGGGAACGGAATGAATTCAAAACGAAACATGCTGGCGTACGACCGGTCCTCCACCGGATTGTGGGTGGCTTTGATCTTCCTCGTATCGCTGAATCTGCGGCCCGCCATCGCCGCCGTCGGGCCGGTCCTCGCCCAAATGGGAACCGACCTTGCGTGGGGTGAGGGCGTGCAGGGCGTATTGACGGCGATTCCGCTGATCGCCTTCGCCGCGGTCAGCCCGCTGGTCACGTTCCTTGCACGCCGCATCGGCATCGACATGTCGATTCTGCTGGCCCTGCTGTGCATCGCGGCGGGCGACGCCATCCGCTCGTTCGGCGGCGGCGTTGGCATCTGGCTGGGCACGGTGGTGTTCGCCTCCGCCATCGCCGTCGGCAACGTTCTTGTGCCGGTGATCGCGAAACGTGACTATGCCGGCCATGTCGCGATGGCGACCGGCGTCTATTCCGGTTGCATCACCGCCGGCAGCGCCACCGCAGGTTTGCTGTCCGCGCCGCTTGCGCAGATGTGGGGCGGTTGGCGCGCGTCACTCGCCTTCTGGAGTGTGCCGCCGCTGGTCGTCGCCGTGCTGTGGGCGTTGCGTATCCTGCACAATCGCAAAGTCGTTATCGCTTCCGCCGGCGGCACCATCGAAACCAGCGATACTGGCGATATCGATGATATTGGCGATCGCAGCACGACGGCCAACGCACAAAACCCGCATTCCGCACAGCGACCGGCATGTTCCACGCAATCGTCGCATGGCGTGTTCACCCGCGTGCTGCGCCGTCCGATGACGTGGTACGTGACGGCCTTCATGGGACTGCAATCGTCCGCCTTCTACACCATGTCCAACTGGATGCCGTCCATCTCGGCGTCCATCGGCTACGACGCCTCCACCGCCGGCGTGCATCTGTTCATCTTCCAAGGCATCGGCATTTTCTCCGGCCTGCTCATTCCGAAATTCATGAACGTGCGCGGCAACCAGGTCTGCGCGGCGCTTACCGCCAGCGCTCCCATGCTGATCGCCGGCCTTGGCATGCTGCTGCTGCCGCATCTCATGCCGGTATGGGCGTTCGTCGGCGGCTGCGCGCAAGGCGCGTCCCTGGTGGTGGCGCTCGCATTGATCGCGTTGCGCGGCCGTGACAGCGCCGAAACCGTGGTGCTGTCGGGCGTCGCGCAGTCGTTCGGCTATCTGATCGCCTCGCTCGGCCCGCTTATGTTCGGCGTGCTGGTCCAGGCCACCGGCGGCCATCATGTGCCGCTGATGGTGTTCACGTTCGTCGCTTTCCTGCAGTGCGTCGTCGCGGTCGTCGTCGGCAGGCCTTCCAAAATGTGACTTTTCGCGTCTCATGAAATCGCAAGCGTCCGCAGAGGGAAGTACCGTTAGCCGTATGACAAGCCCTAAGACTGACGACGGTACAATGCATCTGCTCGATCCTGCTCCCTTCGGACGTATCCTTCCGGCCATGGTCACCCCCATGAAGGCCGACGGAGCCGTAGATTTCGAAGCCGCGCAACAGCTGGCGAGGCAGCTCGTGGCGGATGGTGCCGACGGTCTTGTGGTCAACGGCACCACCGGCGAATCTCCGACCACCCACATGGAGGAGAAGGTCGAGCTGGTTCAGGCCGTCAAGGAGGTCGTGGACGTGCCGGTCATTTCCGGCGCCGGTTCCAATGACACCGCGCACACCGTGCGCATGGTGGAGCAGACCCAGGAGGCGGGCGCCGACGCGGTGCTCGTGGTCGCCCCGTATTACTCCCGTCCGTCGCAGGAGGGCGTGTTCCGCCACTACAAGGCG
>OGOP01001148.1_pt1 | contig 20051 bp, 13 predicted proteins | sample 1552591 | NCBI WGS metagenome assembly OGOP01 (sample SAMEA2580120, study PRJEB22360) | human gut metagenome | biome: human gut; feature: human-associated habitat; material: faeces | place: Denmark | collected 2008/2010 | reverse complement strand
CGCAGTGAAGAATCTCGGTGCGTGGCAAATATGAAGCCATAGGAATTCATGCAGGAGCCTGCCCATAAAAGGGCCTTCCTAGCGAGCTCTTTTTGCCCTGCTGTATCATAGAGTTTTGCCCGGAACTCATAGCTTGTGGAATCTTGAGGAGAAAGGGACAGGATGCGGTCCATGTCCTTTAGCGCCTTATCGAATTGTCCCATGGACTCAAAGGTGTTCGCTCCTTTCGGGTTCAGTTCGGCTGCCTTTGTATAGGCGTCCATTGCTTTGTCGATAAGGCCCAGTTTGTTGTAGCAGTCTCCCCTGAGGAATAGAAGAGGTCCGTCGGGTTTCTTTTTCGATTCCATGGCCCTCTAAAATCCACTGCCGCCGGTACGTGTTTTTACATTAACGCATAGGTACCGTCCCGGAGGGAATAGCCCTGCTAGTTAGAAGGAGAATCTTCTATGGATTTTGTGAAATAGTACATTCCTTTGTCATTCCGCTTCATTTTGAGAGCGTTGAGACCGGCGCTATGCAGGAACAGGGCGGACCCTGGATTACAGCGGCATGGCCTTATCATAGCAGCTTGAAGCCTCATTATACTTTTTCATCTGCTTTGAATAAAAGTCTCCCAGTGACAGCAAGCATACGGGGTGGTCCGGACGCTCCTTCAACGCTGTGGGAGAGGAAACTACGCTTCCATAACTTGCCTCCCACTGCCTGTAAGGGAAGCGATAATCATCGGACTACCATATTTTTTAAAAAATTTTTCTAAGCGGGGGTCTAGAAATGGAACTTTCAACGATATTAATAATAGAGGGGTGAAAAGACCTCATGAGATGATGAATCTGATTTCCAAACGGCCATCCTCCATATCCGCGGTAAGGAGAAGGGCAGGGGAGAGAAGAGACATCAGGAAATTTCACTTTTTATCCCTCTGCTTCTGGAAACCCGGCCGGGAATCAGAAGGAAATGTAAGAAAAATGAAGACAGAAAAGCAATAAGGAAGAGCGATCGCAGGACTTTCCTCTCTCTGACGACATGATCCGAGCAGCACCCACGGAAGTGGGAGGGCCAAGGCGCGGACGCCTGATTCATTGGTTGAACTTACCTGGATACTCCCCTGATAGGCTTTTCTGTCTTTTTATTGCCTGATTTCATTTGGTTTCAAAAACCTGTCAAGTCCGCTGTTTTATTTTTTAGCGCCCATTTGCTCCGATTTTATCGGAGCTTTTTAGTTTGTTAAAGAAATTGAATGCTTTTATCCTTTCAAGATGCAGGAAAGAGTGAAAACATAGTTTCGGATTTTGTGAAAGAGTGAAATTTATCCTTCAGGAAGCTCGAAGCGATTTTTATGAGTAAAAAATGAGAAAAATACGACCATAAGTCGAAAAAAGCCATGCTATAGTATGGCCAGCCGGTAAATACATACCGGAGCGCGCTTCGGAGAAAGTAGATTTCTCATGAAAATTGCATATGAACACGACTATATTGATTCTCTTGTTTTGAAAGCACGGCAGGGCGATGACAGGGCGAAGGAGGATTTGTGCAAATGCTTTCGCCCGCTGGTGTACAAGCTTTCGAAAACGGCCTATGAGACCATTGAGTACGAAGACATGGCCCAGACTCTTTGGCTTGTATTTCTGGAGAAACTTCCTCTCTATGATGCAGGAAGGGGGCTTCCTTTCCCTGCCTATATGAAGAGACATCTCACCTATGCCGCCTTGAATTACATGCGGCAGCATGAAATACTCCTGAAACACAACGGTATGAAAGATGGGGAAACGAAGGATCTTCTCCTGTCCGGGGACATCCGGATGGATGGAGCACGTCAGAACTGGTATGAAATGCCGGAACCTTCCCTTTCCGAAAAGGAAGTGAACGCACTGATTCACGGATTCCATCTCACAAAGAGGCAGGAGGAGGTGCTCCGCCTCCGCATGGAGGGATACTCCTGGCTTACCATCGGTGAAATTTGTCACATTTCCTATAAGAATGTGTACAAGCACAAACGGAAAATCCAGGCCCTGGCCAGAAATGATGAAAATTTCAAAAAATATTTTGCCTGAGGGGGTCTAGAAAAGGAAGTTACCCCGATTGTAGTACCAGAAGGGAGAAATGAGAAACGGAACAACCTCGGCGGCCGAGGGGTTGAAAAATCTGTAAGTGGTTCCCTTCGGAAAGGGGAGCGAAATGAAAACGCTCAATCTTGTATTCAGAACATCCGGTAAGTCCACAATGACTGTCACTTTGACCAATCCCAAGGACAGCCTCACCAGGGAAGAAGTGAACGCGGCAGCGGTCAAACTGATTCCCATTCTTATCACCCGCAGCGGGGCGGAAGTGACGGAGCTTGAAAAAGCCACCATTTCTACCACCACCACGGAAGAGTTGGCATAAGGAGGTGATCTATCATGGCTGCAACAAAAAACATGACTGATATCAAACTGCAGGTCATCGTTGAAAACGGTACCACCGCAAGCGGTAAGAAAGCCACCAAGAACATTTCCTTCAACCAGATCAAGCTCACCGCCTCAGACGATGAGCTGCTGGATGCAGGAAAGGCAGTGGCAGGCCTTCTCTCCACCAGTCTCGCCGGCATGCGCCTGGTCAATACCTATGACCTTACCGATGCAGGATAAGACATGAAAAAATCTCCGCTCACCTTGGGCGGGGATTTTTTATTGCCTATTGAGTTGTCGAAATGAATGAAATAGGAGTATTTGGTGTCTTTGAATGAATTGCCCCATTTTCCGGCATATTCTGCTGTTTTTTATGTTTCTGGCCGCTTATTCCTATATATTTATATAGAAAATTTCAATAGCCCTTGGGCTCTGCTGCTGTGTGCAGGCTGAAGAGCCCACAAAAAATGCATAAAACTCAATTTTTTCAACTATGCGGCTTCATGGGCACCAGTAGTTTATTATCTAGAACGCAGGATAATAAAAAGCTGCTATATAGTGTTCTGCAATGTTCTATGATGATATCCTGCCTATTCAATCTTTTATTTAATCTTGAATTTTAGGAAACATAATAAATCGCTTCTTCCTAAAGAGTAGAGATATTATACAGGATATTGCATAATAATAATATTCATACATAACAATAAAATACCGTATGTAGAATCAATGTCGTATGTTCTACTATATATAGTATTGTTTGCATATAAACAGTTAATTTACTTTTTTGTAAAAATACGGTATCCTATGGTTGACAGATAAAATGACCGGCGGAATATCAGGGAGTTTTATTTGTTGAAGACATGATAGTTTTCCTTAGGGAAGCACTGATTAATTCGCAAAATCGAATTTCATATGAATTTTTATCCAATGCTTCGTCATAAGTCTCCTTAAATAGCTCGCTATTCGCGTCGACTTATTCCTTGCATTGAATAAAAATTCAAGGATGAAATCCGATAACGATTTAATCAGCGCTTCCCCAGATGCTGCGGGAAAATTCTATGGACAGGGGGAAAGAGGGTGGTTCATCAAGAAAAGGAAAATGCAGAGCAGGAATCTATTTTATCAGTGAGATAAAAAGTCGTTTTTTAAGAAAGGAAAAATATGAGTACTACACAAAAGATTTTGAGTATTTTTCCGGAATTTTCTAATCATGGTATGAATTGCGGATGTAATATCCTTATCTTTGGCAATCAGGTGCCGCAGATGGAATATATGGCCATTAAGACGTATCTGAATAAGATGGATCGAAAATTCAGAAAAAGCGGACAGTCTATTCACCATGAAAATTTGTTTGACACGGCGAAGAGAGGACAGGCACTGGTTCTTCCTGAAGGAGATATCCTTCTGCCTGTGAAAATGGGTTCCGGGAAGAGAAACAACACCGGATACCTTTCCCTGGCCCATGTACGTTCCCTATACACCGATGGAGACGGCTATGCTCAGCTGTTCTTCAGTATGATGAATACAGGGACCACACCCTGTCCATTCACCTGCTATGCAAAGCAGAGTCAGTCATGGACAGAATAAACCGGGCTTTTCGCAGATTTCCGAATCTGGACAACCAATCCATCAGCCTTTCCGCTTTATCGATAGATAAGCTGGTCTATGAGTATATGAAACGGAAAAGGGGACCCCATCTGATGCAGAATGAGGGTTGGAATCAGTTCATCAAGGACTGTGCCAGCCATTACCGATACAAAACAAAAGAGGAAGTGCAGGCCCTTATTTCCTCCTGGCGGGATATGCTGAAGAATGCACAGAATGACGATGAAATCGAAGAAAAGGAACTCTTCCTTGACCGGTTGGAAATGGCCTGCATCGGGCTTCACGTTGTCTTCGCAGCTGATACGACCTATGAGACGGTCAAAGGAAATGGCACAGAAGCGTCTCCTGAAGTGCAGGTACCAAAGAAGGTCCGTCTTCCACAAAAGCGGATCAATACCGGGTGGGACGAAAAACTGTCATTTCCTGCGTTTGCTTCCATACATTTGGATGCCTTCGTAAAGGCAGTGAATGTTTCTCCTGTTATGGAAAGCATACAGCGGATTTCAGAGGGGTTAAGAAACATGGGCGTTTTGGCATCGCTTTCCAGAATGGCCAGGGATATGGGAACCATTTTTCAACAGGAATCGGTCTTGCAAAACTTGGGCAGCACAGAAATGCAGGGGATTTTGAGAAATGCTATGGGAAAGCCGTTGATTTCCACTGAACTTGCTGAAAGTTTGAAACATGCCATGGAACCACCTTTCATGGCAGCGGAAATATCGCAAACCATGCGCATGGCAGAAGAGGCAGCCGGAAATATCCCCCGCATATCAGGCCTTCTGATGAAGAATCCTGCCGACTATCAACGCATTACCCGTCCCTTGGGAACCCTGGATCCTTCCTGCTTTTTCAATGCCGGACTGATTCACCAGGCAGCTTATACTTCAAAACTGGCAAGCTGCAGCTATTGGTCAAGGCAGATGGGCATAGCAGATGATGACAGCGATGAATAAAATAAAGGAAGTCTGTGATTGATTCCCAAATAACCTGCAGGGAAAACTCTGCAGGTTATTTTTATTGGAAAATTAGAAATGAAATATAATTTTATAAAATGACAGGATTTGACATTGGCGTTTTGTATAATATAGTTAAAGAAGATTGCCGGAGAAATGGAAAACAGCAGGACGGCATTTAGCGGCGATATACTTTGTTATTACATGGAGGAGGCTTAAGAATGGGTGATAAACTTTTTTCAGCAAGAAGATGGAAGGACCCTCCTATTTACAGAGTAGTAAAAGTAGGAGGAAGTAAGGAAGATAAAATTAACGGCGCTATATGGGCGCTAAAAAATGGTATTATCAACAAAGAAAAATACGATAAACAGATAAAAGAAATTGAAGAAGAATTCAAAAATAAATAATTTACGATAGAAGCACTTACAGAAATGCAGGTGCTTTTATCTTTGCTATCAATGAAAAGCAGGCAGGGAAACTGACCTATATACCTTCCTGTATAGGGGAAGTTTCCAGTGTAGATATGAGCTTGTATTCACACTATCATAATTGCCCTTTAAGGCAACGGAGAAGCCCCCTTTGGTGGCTGCGCCACCACCTTTACCCAAAGGGAAGCATGTCACTGGATTCTCAGTCGTCTGCGACTCCCTACAGCACGGCTATCACCGACTCACTGGATTCTCAGGTCTCTAACGTTCCCCTACGAATCCAGTTCGCTGGAGTGACTCCAGTTCCTTTGCCACCCCAGCGGAGCTGGGGGCACTATGGGTGCTTGCCAATGTGCCACATGACTCTGCGGGAAAGCGTAGAGCGGTCTATTCTGCCCCTGCATAGGGGGTAGCCGCCAAAGGCGGCTTATTTGTTGAAATGTTGTTCTTGCTAAATAACTCCGTTGTTACCTTGTCATTTCGACCGCAGCGTAGTGGAGAAATCTCCCTGCTCTATAATGAACATCACCGATGACTCTAAGTTTAGGGAAGCACTGATTAATTCATAGAGTCTGCTTTTATAAGGATTTTTATGCTCTGCTTCGTCATGGGACTCCTTAAATAGCTTGCTATTCGCGTCGTCCCATTCCTTGCATTGCATAAAAATCCAAGAATAAAAGCAGACAGTGATTTAATCAGCGCTTCCTTAGTGGAGCCTTCCCGCCGACCGGTATGCAGCAGCATTTTTGTTACTTACTATTTATTACTGAAATTCTTCGCTTCGTTCATAATAACGCCTGTGAGGCGGGAAGGCGGGCACGCAGGGACAGCCTTTTTCCCACAGGATGCCAAAGCCTGCTTATATGTGTTAAAATGTTTATATCATGGGATTTTTGTATCCCTCAGCAGGAGTGGAGTGACTCTATGGACGTGAAAGATTACAGCATGGGACTGGTGAAGTATCCCTTCTGGTTCAGTGAGGAAAGGAAGATCATTGAGCTTCTTGCGGATGGCATGAGTCTTACGGATATTAAGAAGAAAAATCAGGCGGAGAATCTCTTCGGCGCCCCTTCGCCCCTTCGGCGGGACCAGATTTTTAACCATCTTTCTTCCCGCATCAGCGCCATGGAGGGGCCTTTTGTTTCCCTTTTCCTGAAGGAAGATGTGGCGGGACAGCGGCTTTTGGTGCTGGCTTCCATTATGAACTGGGACCGCATGTTTTTTGAATTTGTGTACTACGTGGTGCGGGAGAAGATGATTACCGGTCTCCATGAGCTTACGGAGAAGGACTTCGGCATGTTCTTCCGGGACGTGCAGACAAAGAGTGAGCGGGCCGCTAAATGGCAGGAGAAGACGCTCCGCCGCATGGCCGGAGCCTATCGCACTTTTCTTTCGGAAGGGGGCCTTCTGGAAGGGGCCGCCGGGAAGAAGACCATCCGGAAGGTCTTTGTGGATCCGGATATAGAAGAATATCTGGACGGAAACGGTATGACTGCCATCCGGAAAGCGCTGGAAGGGGAGAGATAAATGGAGACAGCCCTGGGAAGTCTGAAGACTTTGGAAGAACGGCTGGAAATTCTGGAAACGAAGATACGGAATCCCGAGTTCCGCACCGGCGGCGGGAAAGCGAATGAAGTGAATTACTGGGTTTTCGACTACGATCCCCGCCGGGAAATGGAAGTGCGCCGTGGTATCGAAGACATCCGGAGGAAACTGGACGGCCTGGTGCCGCTCCAGATTTTTGACCTGTACGATATGATGATAGACTACCTGGAAGAAAAGCACTTTCTGGATAAGGTATACCAGATGGAAAACAAGAAGGGCCTTCCTGCGGTGAGCCGGGCCATCAACCACACCCTGCGCATGTCCAACGACGCCAATGGTCTTTCGGAAAACCGGCTGGTGGAGTACTTGAAGGAAAAGGCGGATCCCCGGTCTGTGCTCTTTTTGACGGGCATAGGGAAATGCTATCCCATCCTTCGGGCCCAGGAAATCTTCAACCAGGTCTTTTACAATATGCCTAAGGAATTCATGGCCACCCCCATGATTCTTTTCTACCCCGGCATATACACAGAGCAGGAACTCCGCATATTCGGCGAAATGCATGAAGACAACTACTACCGCGCATTCCGCATTGTGAGATAAGAGGGAACGTTATGGAAATCAAGGATATTTTTGTAAGACCCATCGACCGCAGTCTGGAAGGTGTCATCAAGGCTGACGCCTTAGACGACGCCACGGTGAAGCAGGAACTGGATGAATATGTAGTCACCGATGAACTGAAAAAACACTTTGCCAAATTCTTCCATGCCTATGCCGACTCCATAGGCAAAGACACGGAAAAAATGGGCGTGTGGATTTCCGGCTTCTTCGGCAGTGGTAAATCCCACTTCCTGAAAATCCTTGCCTACCTTCTGGAAAATCGGGAAATCGACGGACGCCATGCCGTGGACTTTTTCGACGCTGACAGGAAAATCAGCGACCCCATGGTGATAGCCAATATCCATAGATCCGAAAGTATTCCCACCGACGTTATCCTCTTCAATATCGACGCCAAAAGCAGCAAACAGCAGGGTGAAGACAGCCTGCTTGACGTATTCATCCGCGTATTTAATGAAATGCGCGGCTATTGCGGTGCCCTGCCCTATGTGGCGGAGCTGGAGCGGAAGCTGGATGAAAAAGGGCGGTATCAGGAATTCCAGGACCGCTTTATGAAAATCACCGGCAGCGTCTGGGTGAATGAAAGGGACGACTTCGATTTTATCCAGGACGATGTGGTGGACGTTTTGACGTCCATGAAATTCATGAGCGAAGAGGCTGCCTGGAACTGGTGCGAAAAGGCAGACCAGCGGGGAAACCGCATGAGCATAGAAGACTTTGCGGAAAGGGTGAAGAAATATCTGGACAGCCGGGGCAGGGAAAGCCGCATGGTCTTTCTTATAGACGAAGTGGGGCAGTACGTATCCCAGGAACTGGACCGCATGCTGAACCTCCAGACCATTACGGAGCAGCTGGGCACCAAGTGCAAAGGCCGCGCCTGGATCGTTGTGACCAGCCAGCAGGCCGTGGACAGAATTACAAAGATGGACAAATTCTTCCGCCAGGACTTTTCCAAGATTCAGGGCCGCTTCGATACCCGTATTTCCCTTTCCTCCGCTGACGCCGATACGGTTATCAAGAAACGTATCTTGGAAAAAACGGAGGAAGGCACCGATGCGCTCACTGCCTTTTATGAAGGACGGGAAAATGAAATCCAGAATCTCTTCCATTTCACCGGGGAAGTGGAGCACAAGCTCTATAAGAATAAGGAAGACTACGCTGCCGTTTTCCCCTTCGTGCCCTACCAGTTCAGCCTGCTGGGACAGACATTGACGGAAGTGAGGAAATCCGGCGCTTCCGGTAAGCATCTTTCCAGCGGTGAAAGGTCCCTCCTTTCCCTCTTCAAGGAATCCGCCCAGAACCACATGCATGAGGACCTGGACCTTCTCATGCCCTACTATGCCTTCTATGGCCCTCTGGAGGATTTCCTGGACCACAATAACCGGAGCGTCATCAGCAATGCCCTGAAAAATGAGAAAATCAATCCGGACAATGAAGAAGACTGCTTCACCGTGAACGTGCTGAAGGTGCTCTTCATGATAAAGAACCTGAACACCCTGGAGCCGAACCTGGAAAACATCACCACCCTCATGATAGACAACGTGTCCTGTGACCGCATCAAGATGAAGGAGGAAGTGGAGAAATCCCTGAAAATCCTCTGCGGTCAGATGCTGGTGCAGAAGAACGGTGAACGCTACACCTTCCTTTCCGACGAAGAACAGACCATCAACCGTACCATCAGCGACATCGAAGTGGAAGCGGGGGACGTGTACAAGGAAATGAACTCCATCCTTTTCGATACCATTTATAAAGAAAAGAAATATCACCCCGCCTACCTTTCAGGCCGCTACTTCTTCCCCCTGGGCCAGTACATCGACGATGAGGCCTACGGCAGGACAGGGCAGGGCGAAGATATGGCCATCCATATTATTACCGGCAGTTATCACGGCAGGGACGATGATACCAGTATGGCCATGAAATCCGCCGAAGCCCACCAGCTCCTCATCGTACTGCCGGAGGACGAGGACATGGAGTATTTCACGGAAATCCGTACGGCTCTCCAGATTACGAAATTCCTGAACCAGGGCACGAAATCCGACGAAGCAGGGTACCGGAGCATTCTGGAAGCAAAAAGAGTGGAGAGGCGGGAAAGAGAAGAAAGAGCGGCGCAGGAGCTGAAAGAGGCCCTCACCAATGCCCGTTTCTATGTGAATGGCGAAAGACGGGACATCAAAGCTCGGGATCCCGTGGCCCGCATTAATGAAGGGCTGGAGAAACTGTGCACCGTCACCTACTGCAATCTGAACTACATCGACACCGGCATGGATGAAAGCGATATCCGCAATGAAATCAGAGGCGGCATTACCGGGAACACGCCTATGATTGACAGTGAACCTAACGCCCTGGCCCAGACGGAAGTGCTTGACTTCATCCGCCGGAACACCATGGGACACATGCCCATTTCCAGAAAGAAAGTGGAAGACCAGTTTGTGAAAGCCCCCTATGGCTTCAATGAAATGGACATCCGCTGGATACTAGCCCGCCTCTTCCATAAGGGGGACATTACCTTCAAGGTAAACGGCGAAACCATTACCTTCCGGAACCGGAGCGAAAGGGAAATCCTCGACTACATCATGAAGAAGCCTTGGCTGGACAGACTCCTCATGGAAGAAAGGGTGAAAGTGCCGGACACCTGCCGGCAGGCTGCCCAGAACATTATGGCGGAACTCTTTAAGAACAGCAACGCCAGCAGGGACGAAGACACCTTCATGGCCGATTTCTTCGGGCGGACAGACAAGATGATAAGGGACATGAAGCGTATTCAGGAAATGCAGAAAAACTCTTCGTATCCTGGAAAAGATGTCATCCGGCGGGGCCTTTCCCTTCTGGAAGACATCAAGGAGAAGACATCACCCCTTTCCTTCTATCAGGCACTCTATGACAGGGAAGAGGACTTCGAAGACCTGGCGGAGGACTATGAAGATGTGGAAAAATTCTTCGCTGATGGTTCCAAACAGAGGGAAATCTTCGATAATGCCCTGCTCTGCCTTCGCCAGTTTGATAAGAGCCGCACCTATATCGATGACTCCACCGTGGGAAAGCTGGCAGAAGACATGAGGGCAATCATTGCCATGCCCGTTCCCTATGGCCGGATTCATGAACTGGTGGAACTGCGGGAAAAATTCATGGAAGTGTTCTCAGACCTTATGGATGCAGCCTTTGTCAAAGTGCAGGTGGATATGCACTACTCTAGAATGGCAGCCATGGATGAACTGAAAGGCAAACCCTATGAAATAGAGGTTCAAAAAGATTGGGGAAAACAATTTTCAATCTTGGAGCAACAGGCTGAAAGCTGTGCACATCCCTCTAAACCTATTGCGGATTCCAATTTAGCCGTTCTCTATGGATTTAAAAACCAGGCCTATGCCCTTCGCCTGCGGCTTGTGGGCACCATTCCGGAGTTGGACAGAAAATGGGAAGAAGAACATGAGCCCGTGAATCCCCAGCCTGCGGAGCATGGAGATAATCCGTCGGAGGTCGCACCGCCAAAGCCGGCACCGGTGGTGCGGGAGCCGGTAGATGTGCCTCTGCGCCATGTATTCACCGACTACTCCTGGAAAATTCATTCGGAAGAGGACATCGACGGCTATTTGAAAAAGCTGAAAGCACAGCTGGAGAAAGAACTGAAAGAAAAGAAATCCATTATTATTCATTTCTAACATTTCTAAAGGTGGGAGACAGGTATGGACAAGACGGCCATCAGGAATTTTGCCATTTGGGCCAGAAAGAAACTGATAGAGGACACGGAAAAGGAAGCGGCCCTCTACGGTATCACCGAAAAGGGGATAGAAACGCCCCTGAATTCGGGGAAAGACCAGTACTTTAATGTGCCCGGCAGGGCCAGGGCAGTGGTCATTTCCGGCGAAACCATCCACCAAAGGGAGCGCCTGGCTCGCCGTATCACAAAGGCCGCCGAAGGCAGGGACTACAAAGACGGCTACCACGCCGTCATGGAAGAAATCGCCTATACCTGGTTCAACCGTCTCATTGCCATCCGTTTCATGGAAGTGAATGACTACCTCCCCGGCCACATCCGTCCTCTGTCCTCTGTGACAGAAGGAAAGGTGGAGCCGGACCTTATGACCTGGCCCGAAAACAGCCGCCTTACTTTTACCGACGATGACATGCGCCGCATTCGGCAGATGAAGAACGGAAATGACAGCGACGCCCTTTTCGGCATGCTTTTCCTCAAAGTGTGTAACCAGCTCCATACCCTGCTGCCCCGGCTCTTTGAAAAAACCGACGACGATACGGAACTCCTCCTCCGCCTTCCCGTTATGGACAGGGAAGGGGTGGTATACCGCCTGGCCCATGATATTCCTGAAGAAGACTGGAAGGAACAGGTGCAGATCGTAGGCTGGATGTACCAGTACTACAATACGGAACCGAAAAACCGCGTTATTAATGCACTGAAAGGAAAGCCTATCGCCAAAGAGGACATTCCGGCGGCCACCCAGATTTTCACAACCGACTGGGTAGTGAAATATATTGTGGATAATTCATTGGGCAAATACTGGATGGAGAGGCATCCTCACAGTGACTTATATCAGTCGCTGGAATTTTACGTTCCTTGCCAGAACGAAAAGACAGAAGAAAATGGAAATCCGGAAGATATTCGTTCGATTACCATGCTTGATCCCTGTGTAGGTTCCGGCCATTTTCTTACTTATGCCTTTGATGTTTTCATGCGTATGTACAGGGAATGCGGATATGCCGACAGGGAAGCGGCCCGTATGATTCTTCAATACAATCTTTATGGCTTTGATATAGACCGTCGCGCAGCCCAGCTTGCCTACTTCTCCCTTATGATGAAAGCCAGGGAATATGACAGGCGGATTTTTTCAGCTGCCCTGGAACCTCATATTATCACCATTGAAGAAAGTAACCATATTCATGAAATAGATATAGAAGCATTTGCTGGGAAAGATGAAGAGCTTAAAAAAGCAGTAGACATCCTTGTTCACACTTTTGAAAATGCGAAAGATTTCGGCTCCCTTGTACAGGTGCCGAAATTGCCAATGAACAAATTGTATAAACGGCTGGAAGAATTGAAAGAACTGAACGACCTGTTCTCCGGCTCTTCCTACAAGCTGTTCTATCCGCTGGTGCGACAGTCTGATTTATTATCCAGAAAGTATTCTCTGGTGGACACCAATCCTCCCTACCTCAATCGAATGAATGGAGTTTTAAAGGCTTTTGTGAAGAAATATTATAAGGATTTCTCCGCAGACCTTTTCAGCTCTTTTATGGTGAGGAATGCTTTATATTGCAAAAAAGACGGCTATTATGGATTCATGACACCCTATGTATGGATGTTTATTCAAAGCTACCAGAAGCTGAGAGAAGAAATAAACAGCAAGAAATATATCTATAGCTTAATCCAGTTTGAATACTCCGCATTCAGTGAAGCCACTGTGCCTATCTGCTCTTTTGTCCTGAAAAACTGTCCTGCCGAAGGAGCCAAAGGGACCTATTTCAGACTTACTGAATTTAGGGGCGGCATGGATATACAAAAAAAGAAAATGATGGAAGCATTGAATGGAATGGATGATTCCAATGAAGTGCACTGTCCTTATATATATCGAACAGAACAGCATAGATTTGATAAGGTTCCAGGAGCGCCTATTGCTTATTGGATAAGTGAAAATTTAATGAATTGCTTTACAAAAGACTTAATTGCAAGCATAGCTTTTTCAGATGGCCAGATACTAACCGGGGATAATACTAGATTTTTAAGATTATTATGGGAAGTAGAATATTATAAAATTGATAATGAACATTGGGCACTGCATGCTAAAGGCGGAGGATTCAGAAGGTGGTATGGAAATATTGATACAGTTGTGAAATTTGACCCTAACACAATAGCCCATTATAAAGCTGATAAAATTGCGCGATTTCCTAAGAAAAGTGTCTTATTTCGTAGAGGAATTACTTGGTCACTTGTTTCTACAAATCCAAATTTCGGTGTTCGCGAACTTCAATCATCAGTTACTTTTAATAAAGCAGCAGCAACTATATTATTCAATAATAATTCTTTAATTGATTATACTCTTGGATTTTTGAACACTAAAGTAGCACAAGCTCTATTAAAGGTAATTAATCCTACACTAAACAATAATATTAAAGATATTCTGAATATGCCTCTTGTTTTAGACGTAACGCAGAAATTAAAGATTGAAAGAATAGTGCAGGATTGCATATCAATTTCAAAAAAAGACTGGGATGCTTTTGAAACGTCCTGGGATTTCCAGCGCCATCCTCTGATGCGTTCCGTGGGCACGGTGGAAGAAGCCTTTTCCCGGTGGAAGGAGGAATGCGAAGACCGTTTCCAAAGGCTCAAGGCTCATGAGGAAGAACTGAACCGCATTTTCATCCATATCTACGGACTGGAGGACGAACTAACGCCGGAGGAGGAAGACAAGGATGTGACGGTACGGAAGGCGGACCTGGGAAGGGATATCCGTTCCCTCATTTCCTACGGCGTAGGCTGCATTCTGGGACGCTACTCTCTGGACACCCCGGGCCTGGCCTATGCAGGGGGAGAGTGGGACAGTACAAAATACAAGACCTTCTGCCCCGACGAAGACAACATCATCCCCATCACCGACGAAGCCTATTTCGATGATGACATGGTAGGCCGCTTCACCGATTGGCTTTCCGCTGTCTACGGTAAAGACACCTTGCAGGAAAACCTGAAATTCATGGCCGAAGCCCTGGGCAAAAAAGGGGACTCCCCCAGAGAGGCGCTCCGTAAATATTTCCTCACCGACTTCTTCAAGGACCACTGCAAAACCTACCAGAAACGGCCCATTTACTGGCTCTTCGACTCCGGTAAGAAAAACGGCTTCAAAGCCCTCATCTACCTCCACCGCTACGACAAGGACACCATGAGCCGCATGAGGAACCGCTACCTCCACCGCATGGAAAAGATTTACCAGCAGCGCATAGAGGAATGCAGAAACACCATAGCCACCGACCCCTCCTCACCGGCGGCGGTGAAGGCGAAAAAGGAGCAGGAAAAATTCACCGCCCAGCTCCTGGAATGCCAGGCCTACGATGAAAAACTGGGCCACCTGGCCCTCTCCTACATCACCCTGGATCTGGACGACGGCGTCAAAGTGAACTACGAAAAAGCCCAGACCGACAGGGAAGGAAAGAAATACCCCATTCTGGCGGCGATTAAGTAAGGGCTGTGGACACGCCTTCGGCGTGAGGGTTGATGGGCGCCTTTTAAATGATTGAAGGCGCCAGTTTGGATAAAACTTTCACAACCGCCCTGTCGGGCGAGGGAAAACAAACCAACGAGCGAAGCGATGTTTTACGGATTTCGCTGCCAGGCAGCGTATCAAATTCATCGTCGCGAAGCGGCGATACCACACCCTTTAAACCCGCCCTCTGGAAGCGGGCAGAACCTTCTGAACCCTCTGAACCCGGGCCGCTTAGCGGCCCCTGCTCTTAGCCCTTTCATTTCATCTATTCATACAAGGAGTCATTATGGTAGTAAAATCCGATTTAAGCCTTGCACAGGCTGCAGACAAACTGAATGATCTTTTCCACATAGAGCCTGGGGAGGGGCGGAAGCTGGTTTTCTGGTTTGACAGCAAAGGAGACTTTGAGTCGGACTTGGATGAGCTTTCGGGACTGCTGACCAATGCGAAGGTAAGGATTCTCACGGGGAAGAACCAGTTTGCAACGAAGGTGCTTCTGGAGCGGAATGACAGGGAGTCGAATTATCTCATTTACGCGCCTTTCCCCAGGCCGGCAGCAGCAGAAAATCATCTGGAGGATATGATTCTGTATTCCACTCTTTTCCAGGCGGATAGGATTTCCACTGTGATGCTGGAGCTTGGCATGGATGAGGGCTGTCGGAGTGTCATGGAAGCCCACGGTGATTTCTGGAATAACGGGGAGCGGCGGAGGAAGTTCAATCATCTGGATATAGAGACTTATAATGCCGTTACCATCCCCATGGGCATCCTGGCGGTCCTTGCCGGGGCGGCTACCATTTCCTTTGAGGAAATTATGCGTTCCGTGCTGTCTTCTTCGCTTACGGAAAATCCCTGTCTTTCTCTTTTTGAGAAGTACGGTGTTCTTGACTTTTTTTGGTCCCAGGTGGAGAAGTATTTCGGCTATAACAAGACGCCGTCCTCTTTGACGCAGCTGGTGATTTCCCTTTTCGTTACGGCGGCAGAAAAGGAAATGGAAAGGCCTGTCCCGGATGGGTGGAAGGCTTTATCTTATCCCAGAAAGTCGGGGAATATCCTTTCTTTTCTGGATAATCTCCGTCATAATGAGAAGTACCGGGAGCTTTATGACGGTCTTTCGGAAACAGCGGCAGAGGCGCTTTCGCCTTTTTCTGCCTTTGCGTCCTGGCCGGTGGAATGTCTTCTTAAAGCGGAGGCTTTCAAAGATGTGGACAGGCTCATTCTGGAGTGGCTCTACGGCAGGCTCATGGCGGAGGATGTGACCGAAAAGGTGGGAAATCTTTCTATGGCAGATATATGCGAACTCCGGAGCCGCACCCATTTCGGCAGGACATATGCCGGAGAGTACGCCCTTTTTCGGGCTGCCATGGTGGTCATAGGGTCCATGAAGTACCATTTCTCTGGAAGCCTTCCTGCAATGAAAAAGGAGTACAGTGAAAGCTGGTATACCGTGGACAGGGGATACCGCGATTTCTATCTGGCCTATGACGGGCTGGAAGCAGATGAGAAACTGGAGAAGCTCAGGCAGCTGGTGGAGAATATTTATACCAATGAGTACATGGGCCATCTTCTCCCTGCATGGAATGAAGCCCTTCTTTTAGCTGGCAATTTTTCCGGCATGAATGAGGAAAAGGATTTCTTCAAAACCTATCTGGCAGAGGAGAAGGAAAAGACGATGGTCATCATATCTGACGGTCTCCGCTATGAGGCAGGCCGGGAGCTTTATGACCGGCTTCTTATGGATGAGAAGGCATCGGCAGAGATGGACGCCATGACGGCTACCCTTCCTTCCTATACCCGCCTTGGTATGGCGGCGCTTCTGCCCCATGACAGGCTGGAGCTCAAGGGCTGCGGGAAGAATATGCAGGAGCAGGCAGATGGCACGTACTGCGTGAGCCTGGCTTTCCGAAGCCGTGTGCTTTCCCTCCATGTGCCCCAAAGCGGGGCCTACCAGATGGCGGACTTGCATAAGATGAAGAAAGAGGAGCTGCGGAATGCTTTCAACGGGAAGCAGCTTATTTATGTGTATCAGGACCAGGTGGATGAGGCAGGGGAGAATAAGCCGGATGATGTGCTTTCTGCCTGCGAAAGGGCGGTGGAGGAGATTTATACTTTCATCCGCCGCATGTCCGGCAGTGCCAATGTACATAAGTTCATGGTTACAGCGGACCATGGTTTCCTTTATAAGCGGGATGGTTTCAGCGAGAGTGAGAAAATCGAAAGTCTTTCCGATGAGGAATCGGTGGTGAAGCGGCGCTATATCCTGGCAAAAAAGCCGGTGCTGCGGGACGGAGTGTGCCATATGGCCATGAAGGATATCCTGGGCGGACCGGATGATAAAATCGTTTCTTTTCCTTACGGGCTCCATGTGTTCAAGGCTTCGGGAAGCCTCAGCTATGTCCATGGCGGTTCTTCTCCCCAGGAGCTTATCATCCCTCTGGTAACGGTGAAGATGGAAAGGGCCCATGTGGATACGAAGACCGCAGGCCTTACGCTTTTGACGCCGATTTCCAGGGTAACCAGCAAATTCGTTTCCCTGGAATTTCTGCAGTCCGAACCGGTAACGGCGGAAACGAAGGCGGCGGAATACCTGGTGTATTTCCTTTCTTCCGAGAATGAAAAAGTGTCCACCGATGCAAAAATCACGGCGGACAGTGAATCGGAGGAGCCGGATAAGAGAAGGAGAAGTGTCACCCTCCGGCTGAAGGATAATTATTATTTCGACAGGGACAGGACGTATTATCTGGAAGTGGTAGATACGAGGACCGGCGTGGCTATCCTGCACCAGCCCCTGTCTATCGAACTGGCTATCCAGAATCGTTTCGGCTTCTAAGGTGGTGGAGAGAGTGGCTGAAGAGAAATCAATGCAGGAAAAGCTGTATGAAACCTATCCTGGCAAGGTGGTGAGAAAGGACCTCACCCGGAAAATCAAGGAAGGTGCCAATGTGCCAGTGTATGTGCTGGAGTACCTCCTCGGCATGTACTGCGCGTCCCAGAAGGAGGAGGAAATCCAGGCGGGGCTGGAAGATGTAAAACGCATCCTGGCCAATAACTATGTGCGCCCCGATGAGGCCCAGAAAATCCTCTCCCGACTTCGGGAACAGGGGTCTTTCACCGTCATCGACAAGGTGTCGGTAAAGCTCAACATCCGCTACGACATGTATGAGGCGGAATTTTCCAACCTGGGCCTCAAGGGGGTGCCGGTGGATGCCCGCTATCCCACGGACTATGATCGCCTTCTCTGCGGCGGTATCTGGTGCATCATCCAGCTGGACTATGATAGGAGCGATGAGGCGTCGGACACGGGACGGCCTGGCGGGCCTATCCATATCAGGGAGCTCACGCCTATCCAGATGCCCCATGTAGATATAGAGGAATTTAAAGAGGGAAGAGCCTATTTCACAAAGGATGAATGGCTGTCCCTGCTCCTCCGCTCTACGGGACTGGAACCGGATAAGTTTACCGAAAGGGAACGGGAGCTTCTCCTTTGCCGCATGGTGCCGCTGGTGGAAAACAATTTCAACTACTGTGAGCTGGGCCCCCGGAGTACGGGAAAATCCCATCTTTATAAGGAAGTGTCGCCGAACAGTATCCTTGTATCCGGCGGCCAGACCACGGTGGCCAATCTTTTCTATAATATGGCCAGTAAGCAGATAGGCCTGGTGGGCCTGTGGGACTGCGTGGCCTTCGATGAGGTGGCGGGCATCCATTTCAAGGACCACGATGGCATCCAGATCATGAAGGACTATATGGCCTCCGGTTCCTTCTCCCGGGGCAAGGAGGAAAAGTCTGCCTCGGCGTCCATGGTTTTCGTAGGGAATATCAACCAGAGCGTGGAGTCCCTGCTGAAGACGTCCAGCCTTTTTGCCCCCTTCCCTCCGGAAATGGGGGAGGACACAGCCTTTCTGGACCGTATGCACTGCTATGTGCCGGGCTGGGAAATACCCAAATTTCGGCCAGAACATTTCACCGACAGTTACGGCTTCATCACCGACTACCTGGCGGAGGTGATGCGGGAGCTTCGGAAAGTGGAACTGGGCGATGAAATGGACCGGTATTTTCACCTTGGCAGCAACCTGAACCAGCGCGACACTATCGCTGTAAGAAAGATGGTGGACGGCCTCATGAAGCTCATGTATCCCGACGGCCGTTTCACAAAGGATGAAGTGGAGGATATCCTGAAACTATCTCTGGAAATGCGTCGCCGCGTCAAGGAACAGCTGAAGAAAATCGGGGGCATGGAATTCTACGATGTAAATTTCTCTTACATTGACAACGACAGCTTTGAAGAAAAGTACGTCAGCGTGCCGGAGCAGGGGAGCGGCAGCCTCATCCCCGACGGTATAGTAAGCCCCGGACGGGTCTACACAATCGGCACCTCTGCAGACGGCCGCATAGGCTGCTACCGTCTGGAATCCCAGATACTTGAGGGAAACGGGAAATTTGAAAAGACAGGCCTTGGCAGCAGCCACGAAGCCAAAGAAGCGGCCAATACCGCCTTCAACTACCTCAAAGCTAATGGAAAGCGTATCAGCGGTGCCATTTCCACGGACACCAAAAACTTTATCATCAATTACCAGGACCTGAACGGCATAGGCATGACCAGCACCCTGGCCCTGCCCACACTGATTTCCCTTTCTTCCATCGCTTTGGGAAAACCGGTCATCAGCTCCGCCGCCGTCATAGGCGAAATCAGCATAGGCGGCTCCATCACCCGCCCCGAAAACCTGGCGGACATGCTGCAGGTGGCTTTAAACAGCGGCGCTAAAAAAATCATCCTCCCCATTACCAGCGCTGCCGATCTTTCCACGGTACCGCCGGAACTTATAGGCAGTTTCTCCCTGGTGTTCTATAAGACCGCGGAAGACGCGGTGTATAAAGCGCTGGGCGTGGAATAGGGGAGTGGAAAGTGTATACGAAAAAGGCAGTGAGGAAATAGAAAATTATTTCTTCATTGCCTTTTTGAGTTGTTCACAGGAAGTGGTCAATAGGGAAGTATCGGGAAGGCTGCTTAGTAAATCATATTTCATTCCTTTCAGCTGCTCTGATGTCATTTTCATTATAGAAGTACCTCCAGATATTGAAGAATGAATGTGTCCACATGGAAAAGGGGAGCGTAGGTCATGAGCCGGTTCAGGTCCTTGTCGGGGCGGGATATGTAATTTTTAAGGGCGGCCTGGAAATCCTGGATTTCAAAGGAGCTGCGGCTTCTGATCAGGTCGCAGATGGTTCTTTCAAGGTCGTAAACAGGTATGAGGTGGTTAAGGAAGCACTGATTAATTCATAGAGTTTTCTTTTATAAGAATTTTTATGCAC
>OGOP01001141.1_pt1 | contig 20157 bp, 19 predicted proteins | sample 1552591 | NCBI WGS metagenome assembly OGOP01 (sample SAMEA2580120, study PRJEB22360) | human gut metagenome | biome: human gut; feature: human-associated habitat; material: faeces | place: Denmark | collected 2008/2010 | reverse complement strand
TATCTCCTGAAAGCAGCTGTTCTTCAAACGTCTGTGCCCTTCTTACAGATTTCACTTTAGTTTCCCATCCAACAAAAAGCGTACTTTCCCCAGTCTCAATAATTCCATCAATAATTTTCTCCATCTCATTTTCAAGATTCATTTGTTCAAAAGTATTTACAAGCATCGCTTTTTGGCTATTGGCAAAACTTTGAGTCTGTGGAGTTGTTCCAGAAACATCAAACATCGCATCCGGATGCGAATATAGGTTTTCACTTATATGAGATTTCAAAGTCTGCGCAAGTTCATAAATATCAGGTAACTCAACTTTGTTATCCCAGCCATTCAATTTAGGAATATCTGAATTATAAATCGCATCCCTGACTAATTTTATATCCGTAAGTTGCGAACTTCGCTCAAAATTAAATCTATCAAATTTTTCAGTAATACTTGCTACCAAAAACTTTTCGTCGTTTTCACTAAGTTTTTGCACCAAATCATCTGTTTCTATATGCATAATCATATCCTTTCTTTAAATATTGAATACACCTCAATATCCTGCAATTTCCCACCTCGCAGAGTTTCTTTCTTCAACAGTGCCTCTTTTTCAAATCCTGCAAAGCGCAACAAATTTTTAACCCTAAAATTTTCAGGATACACAAGCGCTTTAATTTTTTCAAACTCATATTTTTTAAAAACATGGTTGAAAAATAAACAAGCGCACATCTTTGTATAATTTCCCCAAAAACGTTTATCAAAACAAGTTGTCAGCTCCGCACTGTGCAACTTTTTATCATTTCCAATCAAATTGTCCAAATACACAAATCCACTGACAACATCGTCTTCCGTTATTGCCCAAAAATAAGGATTTGTTCTAATTATCAAATTTTCAAGATATTTTCTCTGGACAATTTTGTCAGATGCAAAATCATCTTCCAAAAATTTTGAATATTTTCTATACAAAACTAGAATCTGCTCAAAATAAGCAGGTTTTTCCAAAGGACTAACAAACCTAATCATCTAAAATTCCGCCTTTTCAAACTTAATATAGACGTTATCTGCAGTAAATGCATTAAGATCTCCTTTCAACATCTTTTCTCTAACGTTATTTTGCAATCCAATCAATGCTTCTGCCTGAACTCCGTTAATAAAAGTTTCACATCCTGTATCACGGTTAAAGCAACGATAAGTTGCCTTTTTTGAAAAAATCTCATCTTTTGACAAAAGTTTTATATCTGTATAAACTTTTACAGGAACTTTCTCTTTCGATTTTTTCAAATCCGCCATAAATTCTTTCTCTATTTTCATCTTTATCAAATCATCTAAAGAAGCATTACTCAATAGCAATGCTTCTGCTTCATTGTTTTTCATATTTTTCTCCTTCTATACTAAATCTTTTTGTCATCAAGGTTAGAGATAGTTATAATTTGCGGAGATATTCCGCTTTCTTCTTCCTGCTTTGCACTAAAACCAAGGTATTTACACAAACTTTCTAAAGCTTTCAATCCTGCAGAAGTATCCCGCAATTTCTTTTTGCCTGTATAACCACCATCTTTGTCCAATATATCCTCTTCCTCAAGTGAAAATTCGGCAATTTGCAATAATTTATGGATTACATATCCCTTGTTTATTCTCAATGACTCAATTTGCTCTTTTAACTGTTTCTTTATTTCTTTTATAATTGCCTCGCTAGCCAAAAGACCCGCCGAAACCTCATCCAAGTTTTTGGATTTATAACCGGCGAGACTGGCAGAATGCTTACCGTCAAGGCTTTTTATATACTCTGTTACAAATATTTTTTGTTGTTTTGTCAATTGTTTCATCATTATTTATCCGAGTTGAATTATGTACTTTTTGTTACATTTTTTAGTATTATTTGATATTTATCAAAAAAAATTGTATAATAGTCATGCTATTTATATTTCGGCTAGTGTAAATCTTAACAGGAGGGGAAAATGAATTTTTAAACTTCCTGTTTTTTTTGTGGACGAAGTCCACTTCTCCCCATTGGAAAGACATTCGGTCATCCCTCAAGGGTTGATGTTGAGTTTACGCACGTAGCCCACTCAGTGTATCGTTCTAATTTCGACTAAGTTTTATCATCGGGGTTTCGTCCACCGTACCGGAAGCTTTAGCTCTCAAATTAGCTAACGCATCTTTATACATGCTATACCAATAATTAAATCGAACATGCTGAGGATTTCCCTTCAAACGCATACACGCACCATACACAATCAATGGCTCCACAAAAGGTTCCGGAATTAACGAGACATCTTCCGCATTATCAAGTGAAAGTTTTTCTTCGCCCAATGAATTTTTTGCACAATTTTTTGTGTAGTACAGAATTTCTACATTTTTATTTTGGTTATAAAAAGGTAAAAGAATTTTATCATTAAACAAGCTATACGTATTTTGAGGTTGAGAGTTAACAAAAAACTTTTCAAAGTCTGCATAAAAATCAAATTTCACTCCATCAATAATTACTGTTTCAATTCTTCCGTCAATAATATTTTCAAGCTCTCCAGAAAATTTTTTCAAATTGAGCACCTGTTTTCTTAATAAAAAATTCCATTTATCTGACAGGCAGATTTCTGAATTTATTATATTGATAATATTTTTCAGCTTTTTATGGTCATTTTTTATCAATTCCGAAAACGCATTAACTTGTTTATAATTCAACTCAACCAAACATTTATTTATAAGTTCAAGATAGTTCATAAGTTCCTTTCTTTTTCTTTCAAGAGGGAACGGATTATATAAATCCATTCCCTCACAAAAGATTTGAATTTGCTATTTTATAAGACCTTTTCTCAATTGATCCATAATTGTTTTTTCATTTCTAGCAAATTCTGCACCACTCATTTTGCCGATTTGTTCACGAGTAAAGACCAAATTTTTTATTCCGTCAGATGTGTTGTTTTGGGCATTTGCCCTCAAACGCAGTTTTGCGGATTCATTTTCATTATTCAATGCCTTTTCGTGTTTCTGTTTCTCCAAATATCTTTGAACAGCATTGTTTTCAATCTTTTCTACTAGCGAAGATATTTTAGAGAGTTCATCTCCATCAAAATCAAGTGCAGAATTTTTCAAATAATCATAAACATCAATTCGGCCATTTTGGTTAAAAAACTCAGGCATTACAGTGTTTTGCGCCGTCTGCCCAACCATTTTATCAATTTGTGTACTTTGTTGTGGAGCGTTGACTGTTGTGTACTTCTCAAACGCCTTTTGAGTTACAAAATTCATTAAATTTTGTCCTTGTTCTTGAGTCATAACTCCTGATTGCACAAGGTTTTGAATAGTGTTTATATCTTTTACAGCCATTTGTTTATATTTTTCTCTTTCTGAAACATTCGGCTGTTTATCCAACAATTGACCTTGATTATCGGCAAGAGATGAAATATTTTCATTATCAAAATTTTTCAGCATAATTTATTCCTTTTTTAATCTAAAACATTTTACTATACAGCTTTTACAACCATTTTAGCCAAAGCTTTCGGCTGAACAGTTTTAGCTCCATACAAATACAAACCTCTAACTAAATCAGAGAAACTGTCTTTATCTCTCAAGCTTTCAATCTTTGCTAATTGAGAAGCAAACGTAATCGCCTCATTAGTACCTGCCAAAACATAATATTTACCTGAAACAGCATCCAAATTGGTGCTCACAAGTACATCCATGCCTGCAATTCTACCGATTGCACCTTCTCTGAGAGTTTCATCTGCGACATTGTGTGCGCCAATAAATTCAGAACTTTGTAACAAATAAGATTCTACAGTAGGATTAATCACAACCCAAGGACGCGAACCTGCAGTCACGGCATCAGAATTTTTCAAACACAAAGCTAGTTTTACAAACTGTGAATAAATAGTTGTTTTATCAAGTGTAATCGGAGTTTCATCAGTTCCTACAATATTTGCAGAATCAACATTTGCATGCTGTGACAACAAATATGCATCTTGAACTTCTTCAATCGCCTTTCTTGCATTTTTAAGATGTGCTTCCATAATATCAGTATTTGCTTGAACTTGTGCAACATCATTAATTTTGAATGCAAAGAATTTCTTTTGATCAATAACCAATTCTTGAGAAGTAGGTTCAAGTTCACTATATGTAATATTTTCAGAACCTAGAGTCGAAATCGTAACTTCTGCCGGCGTAATGATTTTTACTTTGTCACCCTGATTTTTAATTTCGCCTTCCCAATTTCTGTTAACACATTGGAGCATAACGCAATCTTTTTCCAACATATTGTTCAATTTTTGACTCCAAATTTCTGGAATGAACGCTGAGTAAGAGTTAGTAGTTTCTGACATAATTTTTCCTTTCTTTTTTTGTTTCATTGCTTTAGTTTGTATAAAAAATGAATGGTGCTCTAATCATCTATATAAATATCTCTGAACTGTAGCCCAATAATGGCACAAGAATGTGTGCGCTCTGTACCTTCAACACATAGCTGAACTGAATAATTTGCTTCCGAGATTTCTGCCTTTTCTAATGTTTCTTTATTTATCGGCCAAACAGGAATTAATTCATTATCTTTTGCCCAATGACAAGGCAATCCATCTGAGGTATTCTCTCCCGCCCATATCAAATGTTCTTGATAAACGGAATAAATACGTTCAATATCATCTGCGAGCTCACTGTCATAGTCTTTATAAACAGAAAAATTGAAATCATTATCGTATTCCGTATCTAAAAGAAAATAAAATTCATCAACCATTTTCCTATGATGAGGATTTGTAATAGCTAAAAATGGAGATTTCCATAGAAAATTTATTGGATTTCCTGCAAATGTACTCCCAAAGTCTTCCTTATAAATTTTTCCATTTTTATCTGCTGTAAAGACTTTACCTCCAAAAACACAAGCTGTAACAATGTCTTGCGGAAGTTTTCTTTTAAACCAAGCTTTATTTACATAATCATTAATCCATATTGTATGAAAATAATTATCTCCGACATAAGGGAAGAAATACCAAATTTGACTTTTATCTTCATAGTGCAATGCAAGTGTATTTTCTAGTTTTTCAAATGAACAAAATTCCTCTTTTATTTTTTGAGAAATCTCACTTCCCAACTGAATTTGATTTAATTCGCCAACTTGTTCCAAGGCAAAAATCCCATTACTCAAAAAATACTGTTTGTTTTCAATATTAAGAATTGAATTCGCACCTACTGCTCCTTTATTCGCAAACAAAGTTATAGCAAATTCATCCGGATTAGTACCTGACAAAAGGTATACACTATCTTTTTTATAAATTGCAAGATAATCTTTATATGGTTTCAATGCAGTAATTGCTCCCGTATCAGTATAAAATTCATTTATATAACCGGCATCATTTTCAGTTGCAAAATCTGTATAACTTCCAAGTGCTGAATAGTAAACTATTGCACCTTTTGCCACCCAAACCCTACCACGATACACAGCCATAACGCCATCTGTCAAAGTTTCTCCTGCCAAATCTTTTAGTTCACACTCTACAACATCGTAAGTCGAATTGTTTTTTATATAGAACAATCCATCTGCTTCAGTTATTACCAAAATTCCATTTAAAAAATTCAAAAATCTTGGTTTTTTGCCCGCTAAAGTTTTTTCTAACAATGTTTTTAGTGAATGTTGCTCATCATATATATAAATCTTTCCAGACTCAGTTGTAACCACTAGTTTAGAAACATCATAAGATGACATTTCTGCGAGCCCAGTAATTTCTTCCCCAATATCTAAAAATAAACTATTACCTTTTTGTTTAACAATTCCTCTATTTTGTAAAATTTCGACATTTTCAGCATCTGCCCAATAAATCTTTTTTGTATCAAGCCCTAGCTCTGTTTTCGTCAATGCCTGATTAATCCCACCAGCCAAATTATAATAATCCGTTTCCATTTTATCCCCCATATTTTTTCAATTCGTACCACTTTACTTTTGCTCTAATGAAACTTCCGACATCCTCTTTCTTTACCCACGGATAAGGTGGAATATAAGCGATATCAATCTTTCCGGCAGAAGTTGTTTGTGGATGTTGAAGTCCAAATTCATAATGCGTCAATACTGTTTGCGGAGTAGTTTCAATTTTATATTTTGTACAAAGTTCAGCACAAAACTCCATAGTCCTTTCAAACTGCTTTTGCAAAAACGGATATTTCCCCACTAATTTTGGACTCCGAAACCCTGCCATCCCACAAATAGCAACACCTATACTACCAGTATTTCCACCACCTGTATGCTGCGCATATTTCCCAGTACGACAAATTTCATTAGCTTCAGGTCTAAATATACCGTTATGAATATTACCATCCTTGTCAATTAAAAAGTGATAATGCTCTTTTTCATAATCAGTTGGATAATACGTTCCTGCTGTCCAGTGTATGATTATTCTCTTCATAATACTCCTCTAACCAATCTCTATTTATAAACTTGTAAATCATTACTGCATGTGTTCTATTTTGTGCCTGTAATTTCAAAATAACTTTATCAATATGATTTCTTACCGTTCCATAAGTTATTTTTAAGGTTACTCCAATTTCTTTATCAGAATAACCAAGCGCTACCAAAGTTATTACTTCTACTTCTCTTGGAGAGAGTTTCATATTCTTAATTCCTTTATTCCTTCGTTATACTAAGCATATAAAAAACTAATTTTAATTCATTCATAATATTTCCACTAAAAAAATTAGAGCGGGAAAACCGCCCCAGAGAGTAAGATAATTTAAGGATTAGTTTTCAAAAATTTATTTTCAGCAAGTCCAATTTTTAATGTTCTAAGATTTGAATAACATCTTTTCTTGACCCCGAACTCGTTATAATTCAAATAAAATCGTCCATATTTTGCAACATTATATTTAGTCGGACGAATTTCATATAGCACAGAATCTTTCAGTTTTTCAAAAAATATTCTTGCTTTTTTATTAATTTTTCTCACGACAGAAATATTATCCGCCTCATCAATTCTCGTAAGCTGTACAACCGTATGCCCACATACCGGACATTTTGAGAGAAAATCCAGCTCGCACAACAAAAAGTTTTCCTGCGGAACAAGACGAAAAGTCCTAGTCTTATGCAAAGCCCCACAGCAATGAATATATCCCATACTGCAATCTCCTTGAGTGATAAACGGTTTTGCCATCTGAGGGCGTGAACCTTAACCACATTTTTAGTATAACTGATATTTCAAATTTGAAAAGTCCACGATTAAGCCCCCATGCACGCATGTCCATGAATTCATGGGATAAACACAACAATAAAAAAAACCGATACCCTCATTTGAAGATATCGGTTTTAATTAATCTATCAAAATCAAATTTGATTAGCAGCAAGAGCAAGCTTCACAATTGCAAGCTAGAGCTTTTTTTGCTTCTTCTAATCTAACTTTAATACGACCATCAACGGCAATTCCTTCACCTGTTGTTTCAGAAATTAACAATGGGTTAATATCTAATTCATCGATGAATTTGTAGTCGTTTACTAATTGAGATAATCTCAACAATGTTTCTTGGATTTGATCGATTTGAGCAGGTTTTGTTCCTCTTGCGCCTTCAAGAAGTTTGTAAGCCTTAACTGATTTAATCATATCCATAGCGTCTGTATCAGTCAACGGAGCAATTCTGAAAGTTACGTCTTTCATAACTTCTACGAATACACCGCCTAAACCGAACATCATCATAGGACCGTATTGAGGATCTGTTGCGATACCGCAAACCATTTCACGAGAACCTTTTACCATTTCTTGAATAATTACGCCTTCAAGACCTTCTAACAAGCCTTTTGCTTCCAATCTTTCAAGAAGTCCTTTGTATTCTTTTCTCAATTGTTCTTCTGATTTGATGTTTACAACAACACCGCCAACATCTGTTTTGTGAGATGTTGTTTTTGAAGTCATTTTCATAACAACAGGGTAGCCGATTGAGTTACCTAGGCTAACAACTTCTTCTTCGTTTGTTGCCAAGCCATATTTACAAGCTCTGATTCCGTATGCTTGCAATACATCGATTGATTCAAGAGTTGTCAATTGAGCTCTGTTTTCTTTCAATGCATTTTTGATAATGCTGTCAACTTTTGCTTTGTCAACATCTGAATAGCAAGGAACTTTTCCTTCTGGTTTTTCAATCCAAAGTCTTTGTTCGTTCAATCTGTTCAAGCCGTCAGCAGCTTCTTCTGCATACATAAAGAATGGCATGTTAACTTCCATGTCAGAAAGTTTTGTAAAGAATTCGCTCTTGGTCATGAATACACCGATAACAGGTTTTTCAGGGTGTTCAGCTTTAATTTCCATCAATGCTTTTGCAACATCAATATCTTTCAAGCCTAAGAATGGAAGATAGATTGTAATAATCATATCAACGTTTTCGTCAGCGATAACTGTTTCTAATGTTTGCTTGTAGTGTTCGATTGGAGCAGAAGCAATCATATCAACAGGGTTTTTAACTGATGCAGCAGATGGTAAGAAGCTTCTTAATTTGTCTTTTGTAGCATCTGTTAATTTTGCCATTTGCATACCGTATTCACAAACAGCATCTGTCGCCATGATACCAGGGCCACCTGAGTTTGTGATAATAGCAACTCTGTCACCTTTTGGAATAGGGCAAGTTGAGAATACTTTTGCAGTTGCAAACAAGTTTTTCAAAGAAAATTCTCTGATAATGCCTGATTGGTGCAACAATGCAGCTGCAGCTTTATCAGCACCAGCCAATGAACCTGTGTGTGATGATGCAGCAGAAGCACCAGCAGCAGATCTTCCAGATTTCAAAGCCAAGATAGGTTTTTTCTTTGTAATTCTTGTAGCTAATTTTCTGAAATTAGCAGGATCTTGAATTGATTCCATGTATAACAAAATTTGTTTAACATCTTCATCATTTTCCCAGTATTCAAGAGCTGTTTCTGCGTTTACATCAGCTTGGTTACCGATTGAAATGAATTGTGCAAAACCTAGGTTAAGGTCTTTCAAAATGTTCAAAATACCGCCACCTAATGCACCTGATTGAGATACGAAACCGATGTTTCCACGTTCAGGAAGAGATTCTGCAAAGCAACCATCCATTCTAACGTCAGGGTGAGTGTTTACAACACCTAAGCAGTTAGGACCAACACATCTCATGCCGTATTCTTTAATTTTTTCTACTAATTGTTTTTCAACTTCAGCACCTTCTTTACCTGTTTCTTTGAAGCCGGCAGTGATGATACAAAGACCTTTGATACCTTTTTCGTGACATTGATCAATTGTTGATAATACAAATTTAGCATTAACAACGATGATAGCTAAGTCTACTTCACCTGGAACTTCCAAAACAGAAGTGTATGCTTGAAGTCCTTCAATAACTCCACCTTTTGGGTTTACAGGATAAATTTTTCCGTTGAAATTGTATTCCTGCAATCTTTTCATGATATCAGAACCGATAGTGTGTTCTTTTGTTGACGCACCAATAACCGCAATTGATTTTGGTTTCATGATTTTGTCTAAAATGTTCATGTTTTTTCCTTTCTTTTAGTTTTAAACCATATTTTAGATTACTTTGTTTAAATTCTTTTGTGGTAAAGATTGCGACTTTTCAAAATTATTCATCGCATCTTTTATTGCTGAACATAGAATATCTTTTTTCTGTAAAAACTTATGCACCAGCACTGTATATTTTTTAGAGACATCTGCCTGATTAATCGCCTCAATAGACAAAAAACGTTCGTTATCAATGTTTTTGAACTGCAAATCATATTTTTTAGAAGCAATTCCCGCCTTTTCAGAAACTTCTGACAAATAACCAATTAATTTTGGATTAACATTTTTTGAGAAAGCAACAGACCCTTGAAAATTTTGATTTGAGATAGCTTGTACTTGCATAATTTACTCCTTAATTTATTTTAGTACCCGTTTTTAATCCACTCTCTCACACGGAACTTTGCGCCTAAACCATTTGCAATTTCCTCGCATTTTGACAAATTTAAATGTCTACCTTTATACCCTTCAACAACACTTGCAACAACCAAAATTCCCTCGTCAGAGCAAGCTCTTATAAATTTTTTAACTTCATCATAAGCTTCTGCAAACTTTGGTTGTGAAAGTTCGTCATATTCTTCTTTTGTTGAGCCGTTCAAACTTACTGAAAACTCATCAATAAGTCCCTTGCATTCCGGTACAACATTCTTTTTATACACATAATTAGCATGTCCGTTAGTATTCACTCTTACCTTAGCTTTGGGGTATTTGTCTTTAATATATTTTGCAACTTGTTTCAAAATGTCAAACTTCAACATTGGCTCACCATACCCACAGAAAATAGCTTCTGTGAATGGTAAATTGTGAGTTGTAAGCAATTCATTTCGTTTCAATTCAAACTGTTTTATAACATCGTCGGCAGTTGAATTCTCATCGTCCAACCACAAAGTTTGACCGACAACATCGTCTTTGTCTTTTCTAAGGCAAAAAATACAGTCATTTGTGCATCTGTTGGTTAAATTAATATAAATTTTTCCATCGAGTAAATATACTAAAATATTTGACATGACTAGCCTTTCAATAATTAAATTATTGCATGCTCAAAGTATATTTACAAGTAATTTTTACGCAAGAAATATTAAAAAGATGTTAAAATTAGAAGCCACAAAATTCAGATTGAAATACTACTTCTTTTCATCAGCATACTCGGCAGTTCCAGGGAATGCATTTGAGCCGGTAGCTTTTCTTGTAATCCAGTACTGAATTTTTGGAATAAATGTCGACAAGAAAGCTGCGGAAATTGCAAAACCAATTCCCCAGTTGAGAGCATTTTTACCAAAGTTTTCTTTGCGTGCTTTTTCAAGAAGTTCTTTTGTTATTTCACCATTTTTAGCTTTTTTAATAACTGATTTAATGTAGGATTCCATTTCATGCTGTTTTTTGATGAAAGTATCTTTGTGAATAAATCTCAAATCTTGATCAAATACAGGTTCAGAAATTTTACCTGTAAACAAGTTTTGATCAGAAGTTGAACATCTGAATACATTTTTCAAGAAATCTGGAATATTCACTGCGCCATCAGTAAATATATTTTCAATTTGTTTGTCTGTAATAATCGCTTTGCCATCAAGTTTTGGTTGAAGTTCAGACATACCTTTTGCTGTCTTTTTCAATTTTTCAACATCAACTTGAGGATATTTAGCTTTCACATCCGCAAGCAATTCTGTAAATTTACTTAACTCAACAACGCCATTGCCTTCTCTTATAGCTTGTTTAACTTTTGGGGTCATGAAAGCTGCATTATCAGAGTTTCCAAGCATTGCTGTTCTGAAATCATCTACAGACATTTTATTATTGTTAGCTTTCAAAACATCCTGCATTAAATCGGTAACCTGTTGTGTAGCGATTGGATCAAGTCTTGTTCCTTGTCCGGTTTGCATTTTGTTCAACAAATAAGCAACTACAGGCATATTGAACATGTAGAAATAGCTTGAAGAAATATCTCTAAACAAAACTTCGGTTCTTTCATGGCTGTTTCTAGCTGAAACACCTCTACCAACCCAAACCCCGGCATCTGTTGAAATTAATCCATATTTAGGATTGTTTTCAAAACTGTAAGCCAATGACATCAATGTTTGCGGAGACACAGCCCCAAATGGAACATTTTTGTCTTGTTTCAAAAATTTGTCCATCGTATATTGTGGTGCATTTGTATTTTGAGTGTTATTATCTTGTTTTTGAGCAGTTTTTTCAGCCTGTCGTTTTTTCAAAATGTGTTTTGTTATAGCTTGGTTAGTTTTTGGCAAGACAAAGCCAACAAGAGCGTTTGCAAACAAAATACTTGCCATTACCTTGCCAAATTTATAACCAGCAATAACTTTTTCCGCCTTTTTAGGATCAAACTTAAGCTGATTTTTAAACTTTTTCATATAGTTTCTAAACGGGTCTCTAACTGCATCTTTTCCTGTGTCAAAGTCCGTTTCGGGTAATTTATAAAGTTTTTTACCAATATATTTATCAATAAGCCAACTGAACCCCGGGACAGCTCCAAACCAACAAAATGCACCCGTCATTTCTTCAGTCAAACGTTCTCTGGCTTCAGTAAATCCGCCTCTTTGGTATGCTTGGTAAGTTCTACCAGCTTCAACAAAAGCTTCTAAAAGAATTACAGGCGCAATAGAACGGCTTGCAAGTCCTTTTACAAACTTTTGTTTATAACTAAAATCTTTTAGGGTTTGATTTGGTTTAATCTGTATATTTAAATTCGGTATTGCCATAAAAATAATTTTTCCTGAATATCTAATATCCCTGAATATTCATTTTTGCGTTAAAATCTTATGTCGTTAACATTTTGTTACACAGAAATCCCCTCATACAATGTGTTTAAGATTTGTTAAGATTGTTCTAAAAAATAACAATGTTTTATATTCAGTGTTTTTGTTAAAATGTGAATAAAAGGTGGACAATATGCCAATAGCTCCAGTAAATAGTAATATAAATCAGGTAAATTTCAATAAAAACAGGGATAAAAAAGTAAAAACAGGTGTTATTGCAACTTCAGCATTAGGCGTTGCGACAGCTCTTGCGCATATTTCAAAACGACAAGGTTTTTCACTAAACCCATCAAAAATTGCCAAAACTCCAATTAAAGATTGGGCAATTTTTGGATTATATTCAAAACAACATCCTGAAAGAAAATTAATTGATTTGGAAGGACCTCAAATCATTGAACTTGCGTCAGCATCTGTTGCTGGCGGTTTAGCAGGCGGAATAATTTTTGATGACAAAAAACATCGCAAAGCTAAATACAAAGAAGCCGTAAACCAATTATTAGGAAATGTTTTAGTTCCAATCGGCTGTGTTTGGTCTGCTTCTGAGCTTTATAAGAAGAATGCAAAAAGCATAATGAAACTTATTCCTCAAATAAAAGAAACAGGAAAGTCATCAAAAATATTCAATGGCGCACTAAGAGCAATTCCAATGTCAATAGTTACAATCGCCTCTTTAGCGACAGGAATATTTGCAGGGAATAAGGTTTCCAACTTTATAAACGAGAAAGTTTACCACAAAAAAGTTAAAAGAGATATTGAACCTACAGACTTCGCTCCACACGTAGATGATATAGGTATGGCAGTATCCTTGATGGCTGAAAAATCTCCATTTGCTTCATTTATCCAAAGAGTAGTTCCGGCATTCCTATGTGTTCCGGGGATTGAAACCGGTATACATAGAGATGAATAGGAAAAATTTGGGCTTAACGTAAAAGTAGCCAGACTTAAAAAAGGCTTAACACAAGAAGAGTTCGCCGATTTACTAAATATACACTTAACTTACATCGCAAGAATAGAAACCGGGAAAATAAACATGTCACTCGGCAAAATTTTGGAACTTGCGAATGCTCTAAATATTGACATTAACTCGCTGCTACTAATAGAATACGACTAAAAAATGACTTTATACATCGATTTCAGGTTCTTTTAAAATATCTGCGTATTTCTGCAAATCATTTAGCAACGGAGTATATTTTTTATTTAATTCCGCACGAGTTCTATCTCGGTCATCACTTTGCATTACACGCATGTCTATTTTTGCCTGCAATGCTTGTTTTAGCAATTCAGGAATATTTAACGCAGTCGGATTTTCACTCGCAAGATTTTCGTAATACTTATCCAAAAAGTCTGCAGAAATTCTTTCTTTCCAATTTTCTTTTCTATTAGTTCCGCCCATATTGTACGTTGCATCCGTAATTCCGAGAATATCTGCAAAAGATATTTGGAATTTTGGAGTAGTCATAAGTTCTGCAAATTTTGCCCTAACCAATGCCCTGTCATTAGTATTCAATGTATTTTTGAGTTCATTACGGATTTTTCCGATATTATCTCTGCCATCATCAATATTCAAATACCCCGCCAAGTAATCAATATTCCATGCCGGTGTACCCTTAGTATACTTAAAAATTGTACCATCATTCGCCATTCCTTCTCTATCAGGATAATTCATCGCCGGAATATTATCATGCGAACCAATTAAGTACCAATCCCCTTTTCGATCTGTTTGTACCGCCTCTTGCGCTCTTGTCCAGTCAAGATTTATGATTTTTGGCAGATGAAGTTGTCTATCGTAAATTTCGACAAAACGTTCAGGATAAGTACACAAATCTTCCCATACAGGCATATCTGGGCTAATACCGTGTTCCTTCAGTATCGGAAGAATTAATTTTGTAAGAAGTTTTGGATAATCCCAATATTTGTCATACTCTTCGCCATTTGCATCAGTTAATTGCGACAAATATTTTTCAATATTCAAATCTTTGTTATTATTACTAGAAAACTCGTCTTTTGAAGCATGTTTTGAAAGCAAATAGGGTTCAATCAAACCCATAGCATGGTCTATTCTAATATTTTCATTAAATTCCAATGCAAAATTAATTTTTTCTTTCAAAAATTTTCCACCAGAACTCAGTTCATACTGATCATTTTTAAATATCTTTTTAGGATCAATAACCGGAATATGCCACCTTTGAGATTTTCCGTTATACTCCCTTGCGCCCATTTCCCAATCGTCTAAAAATGCATCTTTATAACGCCATCTATCCATTTGAGAACAGCCAACCAACAGATCATTAAAATACTTAAAACCTCTCTTATCACGCCACGCTTTATTTTCTTTTATCTGTTTTGTAGCAACAAATTGTTCAAACTTATGTTGTTCTATTTCGTTTTTGTTTAGTTTTTTAATAGTATTATATCTATCAATAGCATCAATATCACCGTCTTTCAGCCCAGTAATAAGGTTTTCATCCAAATCATTATGCCATTCATCGATTTTATCAGTGTTATAATGCTTTGCAAGCACTTTAAACACGCCTTCATCAGTCAATCGCCTATTATTTCTCGACAAAAAGTTGTTATATTCTTTATTCAAAGCCAGGGCTTCCGGCTTACCTTTAGCAACATTTGCTTTAAAATTTTTAAAACTTTCAGAAAGCGCTTTATCGTAAGACTTTGACGCCTGTTCAAAGTCACTTATATCAAAATCTTTTTCATCAACTTTCGGAAGCTCGGTAACATCCTCATAAGTTTTTTTAGATAATATTTTTCCGTACTTTTCCGTAGTCAATTCTTCTAAATCAATAAACAATCTATTTTTCGCAAACGCAGAAGAGTTATAAGGAGATGGTTTTATCTCTCCATTTTTAAACTCTAATTCACCACCAGGACCTAGCTGATTTCCATTAAAACCATATAGCGACAGAAACTTTATGTACTCTCTTGATGCTTTCCCATACGGACTACCAACATAAGAATTTCTCCCAATCGCTGGGAAACAAGAACCATGTGTAATCGCAATACGTTCTTTTACGCCTATTGCATCATATGCTTTATTGCAAGTAGACATCAAGCCTGCTTCTTCGTTTGGACGAGGCTTTCTAGTAAATGAAATTTGATTATTTATCCCTAATACATGCATGATAATACTTCCAAAACTCGTAAAAAAATTTTTTTGCTAAATCATGAATTAAATTTCTGCTGAAATTTCAATTTGTGCGTTACAACCAACTTCCTCTCTAGCCAAAACAATTATATTATTCATATAATTGCTCAAAAGAGTAAATAGTAAGTGCCTTAATTCCAATGGCACAAATAATTTTGGAGTTTCAATTTCCAATTGATGAGCCTGTTTTACAATTTTGTCAGCTAATTTTTCCGCAAAACCTGCATCTATTCTAATAATTGCGTCATCTCCTTCATCAAAATTAGGAGTCAACTTATCAAGTGTTTTTTCTGAAATTTCAAATGCAGTAATCACACCGTTTTCATCTTCATATTTTTTGCAAATTTGACGAGAGAGCGTCAATCTGATTTTCTTAATCAAATCAGCTTTTGTACTATCTTCTGCAAAATCGTTAATTTTTTCAAAAATATTTGTAATGTCTTTAATTGAAATTTCTTCTCTTATCAAACTTGTAAGAATAAATCTCAAATCCGAAAGCGAAATAAAATCAGGAATTATATTAGTCACCAAAAATTCATTTGTTCTACTAACGATATCAATATATTTGTCTAATTCTGCATAATCAAGTAAATCTTCGACATATTTAACAGCGCAGAATTCTAACGCACGTGCAATATATTCAGAACCAGAAATCCCATTTTGCCAAAAATCTTTTGTCTTGTCTTTTTCAATCCAAATAACTTTTTTACCGGTAATCTTATCCACAGCAGAAATAGAATCTTTCAACTTTTTATCCAAGTGCAAATCATTCGCATAAAACATCAAATAATTTGGATAAACCATCGATTTAAAAACATCAATTCCTCGAATTCTTATTGCAAACTCGTAAGGATTTAGATTTTCATCATCTTGAAAAACTATTTTCGGAATTACATAGCCCAACTCTTCTGTCAACTTCAAACGAGTTCGAACAGTCTCTGCGACAAGTTCTTCCTCTTCAATTTCGCTGTCAGGATCAATATAACCCAAAATTTCTTCACTCAAATGAATAGATAACTTTTCTTCTTTCAATTTTGGATACATAGCATCCGGGGATGTTGCTTTTGCAAGTTGTAATTTCAAATCTTCAAGCTCTTTCAATCCTGCAGAAATCTTATCATTAAGTTTTTTTCTGCTGACAGAAGCAGGAGCTTCTCCGTCAAGTTCTTTTTTTACTTTAGCAATTTTTAATTTTTGCTCTCGAATTTTACTTTGAATGTCTAGACAAATTTCATAAGGAGACTGCTCTGGAGAAAGCATCTTTTCCATCTGACTTTTGAAAGTAGAAATATTTATTGTATCAGCATTAATCTCATTAGAAGAAGCTTCTGATTCTCGCATAAAAATGCAGTTGCAAAGAATTTGGCCATCTTCGCCCTCAACTTCTTGCATACTGTATAGTTCCCAGTTGTTCATAGACATTTCGTTAAGCAGGTTTTGAAGTTCTTGGGTATTGTCGCTTGCACATGTTTTTATTACATACTGCATTTTTTTATTAAACATTATTGCTCCTTATTTTTGTCGTTTTCAATAAGAATTTTTAAGGCTTCAACAGCTGTTTTAATTGCCATATCAGTATCATGGACAACAGGATTTTCCAACCCAAGTTTTTCTCTTTCTTGGTTTGCAACAACCAAAAATACAGAACCGACCTTGACTCTCAAAAAGCTACCTACGATAAACAGCGCTGCAGATTCCATTTCTGAAGCCAAACAGCCCATCCTTTTCCAAGCTTCCCACTTGTTCAAAAGCTCATAATTTACAGGCATTTTCTCAGGGCTGTGTTGCCCGTAAAAAGAATCTTTGCACTGTACAACACCAGTGTGATACTCATGCCCGAGATTTTTTGCTGCCTGAACAAGAGAATTTACTACATCTAAATTTGCAACTGCCGGGAACTCAATCGGGGCATACTCTCTAGTAGTACCCTCCATACGAATTGCTCCAGTTGCAATAACGATGTCTCCACCTTTAACATCAGTCTGAATTCCTCCACAAGTACCGACTCTAATGAAAGTTTTAGCGCCAATATTTACAAGTTCTTCTAACGCAATAGATGCTGAAGGCCCACCAATTCCGGTTGAAGTTACACTGACTTTTACTCCGTTTAAAAAGCCTGTGTATGTTGTGTATTCTCGTCTATCTGCAACGAGTTTTGCATCTTCAAAGTATTCGGCAATTTTGGCACAACGTTTGGGATCACCCGGCATAATTACATATTCGCCCACATCACCAACTGATGTTAATAAAATACCCCCCCCAACCACAAAAATAAAAGCCGATATGGTACTGTTCTCCGTGTTCAGAATATTTCATGATTTCTCCTTAATTAGTCTTTAATTAAAACTGTCCACTTTTCAATTTTTGAATAACTAAGTCTGAAATATCGACACCACCAACAAAAATTACTCTGTAGTCAACAATTGCATCAAGTTTTTGCTCAACAAGAACTTGTTTTGTTGCAGCTTGAATTTTGTTATATACCTGTTCTTCTTTATCAGATTTCAATCTCATATAAGAATCTTGTTTAAGCTTGAATTCTCTAGCAGTTTGATCTTCAAAGTTTTGTTTTTTCAAAGGAGTATCAAGAGCTTTATATTGTTTTTCCTTATCAACCATATATTGTTGCATCTCTAAAGCTTTTGCATCAATTTCTTTTACAGCTTGTTGCGCAAAAGGGAAAGCATCTTGAACTTTTTGATAGTCAATATATCCAACTCCGGCTGCATTTGCTTGGTTCCCAAGAGCTAAAAATAAACCTGCACCCATCAACAAAGCTGCTAATTTTAAATTTTTCATATTATACCTCCATTAGTACATTATATCGCCTACACCAAAAGTAAAGTAACCATTGTTGTTACCATTACTACCCGGATTTGTAAGAGGAATACCGTAATCGATAGATAACGGTCCCATACCCGGAACATAGAGTTTCAAACCAACACCGGCAGATACTGCATAAAGCGGTCTATCGTAAATTTTATCCGTAATTGACGGATTGAAAATCTTACCGGCATCAGCCCAAACTGTAAATCTCAAGTTATTCAAGAAGTTAATTCTTGTTCTATCCAAGAACGGAATAGGAGTTGCAAATTCTGCACTACCCATAATAAATGCGTCGCCAGTACCTACACCGCTCATTTTAAAACCTCTAATAGTGTAAGGTCCACCTAAACGATATGCCATAACTTCAGGCATATTGTCACCGTGAATTTTTCCACCACCTTTAGCTGTAAATGACAAAGATGATTTCTTTCCGACAGGAATATATTGTTTAACCATACCGGTCAACTTTCCATGAGTTTTGTCAAAATCCAGAACGCCAAACTCTTCATCAAATCTCAAACTTGCCATTGTTCCTTTTCTGGTAACAGTAGCACTATCTCTCGTATCATACAAAAGTGCAGGACTCAAAGATAAGAATAAACCACCATCTAACTGCCTTGCACGTTGAGAAATAGGAATATTATACCTTGAATACAATTCACTAATCTTTTTGCCATCGCCTTCAGAAACGTCAATATTTTCAAGCCCTAAAGAGAAGGTTCCTGTAACGTGTTTATTGAACTTCATGCGGTGTGCAACAGTTGCTTCTGCTCCAATTCTTCTTTCAATTGCAAGTGGAACTTGGTATGAACCAAAATCACGATAGAAAATCTTACTCATCAAAGAAGTATCAGCATTATAAAAATACGGTTTAAAATAGCTCAACTCAGCCTGCAAATTCATACGGCGTTTAATTGATGAATCATTTAAGATTACACCGGTACCTGCAATGCCGTTTAGGGAAATTCTTTCGTTACGTCCCATAAAGTTGTTATCAGCAATACCAACAGAACCGAAAACACCTGTTACAGAGTCAATACCACCACCGACTGAAATACTTGCTGTCCTTTGTTCTTCAATATTAATTGTAATATCGTATTTGTCAGGATCGTCAGTCGGTTCGATTTCTCTAGTAACATCTTTGAACGCTTGAGTCGCATAAAGCCTTACTAAATCCTCTTTAAGCAAGTTTTCATTATAAACCTGCCCCGGTTCAGTCAAAACGTTACGCTCAATGACATAATCTTTTGTTTTTTCGTTCCCGGAAATTAAAATACGGTTAATAGTTCCTTCTTTGATACTGATATTTACAGTTCCGTCCGGATCATCTGAAACGGAGTCGATTCTTGCTAAAATATAACCTTTTGAGCTATAACAATCCTGAATTTTTGCAATAGCGGAATTCAAGTCAGAAATATTCTGCGGTTTACCTTTCATAGGCAAAAGATAAGATAGTATTTCGTCGGTAGAAATAACAGTATTTCCTTCGATAGTAAAATCTGTAACAGGAGCATTCTCAACCAAAACTATTTTCAACGTAATAGTTCCATCAGAATTATTAACCGGAACTGCTCTCATATTCTCGGTAAAATAGCCCATTTCATAGATAGCTTTCAAATCTCTTTGAACAAGTTCTCGACTGTAATTGTCGCCGGCTTGAAGTTTCATTTGTTCAAGGATTAAAGATTTATCAATAACATTATTTCCTACAAATTCAATATTTTTAATTTTTTTCTTTTCAGAATTTGTTGCAGTAGTACTGACAGATGCAGAAGTCATCGGGGTTTCGTCAATTGTAGTTTGTGTTGCAGTAGGCGTTTGAAGGTCATGGACTTCCGGATCAGCAGAACTTCCCCAAAAGCTTCCTTTGGCATTACACTGGAGCGGGCACATTATAACCAACAACAGGGCGATTAAAGATATGTACTTTTTA